>Ga0157377_10000031_pt1 | contig 124109 bp, 114 predicted proteins | sample M55metaG_FD_121116 | JGI IMG/M metagenome (GOLD analysis project Ga0157377, IMG submission 121116) | Miscanthus rhizosphere microbial communities from Kellogg Biological Station, Michigan, USA - M5-5 metaG | ecosystem: Host-associated > Plants > Roots > Rhizosphere > Soil | place: USA... | reverse complement strand
GATAATCTCCAGTTATCTCTGTCATATTAGGAGTGACAGAAACCCGGGATTCCCTACCCCTCCACCACTTCGGTAACAGAAACAGCCAAAAACCTCCTCGCCACCCCCCACGCCCACATCCCTGCCCGGATGGCGTCGGGGAGTTGCGGCCGGCGATGCGAGGGCGGCCAGTGTGTTAGGTCGGCGGTGATGGCGTCGTCGAGGTGCGTCACGCTCACGCTTTCGTACGACACCGTGACGCGGGCGCGGCCCGTCTTCGAGGCGTTGGCCGAGGGCGCAGGATCCATGCCGTTCCAGCCGGCGTTCTGGGGCGAGGGGTTCGGAATGTGCATCGAGCGCTTCGGGACGCGTGAGTCGTCAAAGACAGTTAAGGAGAACGCGATGCGAGTGATGGTGATCGTGAAAGCGAACAAGGATTCCGAAGCCGGGACCGGTCCGGCGGAAGAGATGCTGACGGAGATGGGGCGGTATAATGAAGAGTTGGTCAAGGCCGGGGTCATGCAGGCTGGCGAAGGGCTACATCCCACTTCGAAAGGGGTTCGTGTCCACTTCGGCGGCGGAAAAAAGACAGTCGTCAACGGGCCATTCACGCCGGCGAGCGAGCAGATCGCGGGGTTCTGGCTGTGGAAGGTGGTGTCGATGGACGAGGCGATCGATTGGGCCAAGCGGTGTCCGAATCCGTCGGGCGGGGACTTTGATCTCGAGATTCGTCCGATCATGGAGATGGAAGACTTTGGCGACGAGCTCACGCCGGAAGTGCGCGAACAGGAAGAGCGGCTTCGTGCGGAGATCGCCAGGAAGAAATGAACGTTCTCCCGTTCATTGACTCCGCGCCGCGTCCTGGACCGCCGTCAGCACGCGAACCATGGCGCGATCGATGATGTCGGTCCCGCCGTCGTCGAGACGCGAGTCGAGCGACTCATCGCGCATCGGGTGAAGGACGGGGGTCTCGTCGATCGATTCGTCGATGCCAAGCGCTTTCAGACATTCATTCAGTCGTACGCGTTGCATCCATTCGTCGTGACCTCCGCGGCCGATGTGGAGAAGGTGGAAGAGCACCGTCTGCATCGGCGTCGAGGCGATCTGATTCGTTCCGGCCGCATACCATGCGACCACCTCGGCGAGCGGTACGGACGGCGCGCCGCAGGCGAATGGCGCTGCGTCGAATGAGAGGTCGTTCACGCGAAAGTCGCCGCCGCTGATCGTGATCGCGCCGCCGAACGAGCCGGGCGACGCGATGTTGAAGAGGAGAAAGGCGTCGTGGAAAAACAGCTCCACGTACGCGGGGACGTCGCGCGGCGCGAGTTGTCCGATGACGGTGACTTCCATTCGCACGACGTCTTCGTCAGACGCGAGCGGCGTCCAATCGGCTTGCACGAGGATGTCGCCGTACGCGCGGTCGCAAAGTACGGCCGCGGCGCCGCGAAAGAATTCCGCAGTGTCTGCCGCCCGAGTCTGACGCGCGACCTCGGCGGAAAATTTGTGTGTGTTCATGGTCGTAGTCTCCGCCGTCAGAATTGCACCGCGACGCGTTGCGATCGCACTTCTGCGCTCCGCGGCGCGCTATGCCGAGGCGCAACCTCGGCGGGCGTTGCGCGGTCTCTGTCTCTCGTCTACAGACCGTGGAGAGTATCAATGATGCGCGGCGCGATGCCGCGGCGGAACGATCGGCGCGGCGACCTGCAGTTCGACGGATCCGATGTCGCAGCGAGGACCAAAGGGACGGCTCAAGCCGCGCTGATCGACGGTGAGATTCGCGCCGCTGAGTCCGAGGCAACCGGCGGGATTGCCGGCTTCGAAGGCAGGGCTGGACGCGAACGGAAGGTGTGTCAGTGTCGGGCCGCCGTTGATGTTGAGCGGGGCGAGAGCAGCCGGTGTCCCGGTGAGGTCGGTGGCGACGAGGCCGGTGCAACCATTGGTGTCGCCAATCAGGTTGTAGCCTTGGGAATCGACCGGTCCGGAGCAATCGGCGCCGCCGGGGGTCGTCACGGTGTTGCCTGCAACGATCGAGTTTCGCAGCAGGATGACGTGGCCGGGGTTGTTGAATCCGCCGCCTGCGCGATGGGCGGTATTCGCGGTGATGGTCACGTTGCGCAGATCCGTCGTACCGGCTTGCGCATAGAACGCGCCCGCGAAATCCCCCGAGTTCCCGCTGAACGTGGAGTTTTCGATGCCGATTGAGGCGCCGGTCCGGGAGTTCGTCACCATCGCGCCGCCGGCGCCGAGCGTGATGTTGCCGGAGAACGTGCAGCCGCTGATGACTGCCTTCGTGTCTGTGAAGCCGATGGCGCCGCTTCCTCCCGTTCCGGACTGGTTGCCGAAGAACGTCGTGTTCGTGATCGTGATCAGAACCGAAGCGCTGCAGTACATCGCGCCGGCGAAGTTCGTGGCCGAATTGCCAATGAGCTGCGAGCTGGCGATCGACACCGTCGCAGTCGCCGCGGAGTAGATCGCGCCGCCTGGGCCGGTCGCGGCGTTGTTGGAAATCGTGGAGAACTGGACGTTCAACGTTCCGGCCGTGCTGATCGCGCCGCCGGCCGAGAGAAAGATGTCGGCAGACGATGTCCCTGTCGTCGAATTTGCTGTGACCAGGCAATTCGTGAGGTTGAGCGTACGGCCGGCCGGAACGTCGATCGCGCCGCCTTTCGTCGAATCGACCCGGCCGTGCGTGAGCGTGATCCCGCTGAGCGTCATCGGACCCGCTGCGGATGCCGAAACCTGAATCAGCCGCGTCGCGTTGCCGCCATCGATCGTGAATACCGGCGGTGTGGCCACCGGCCCGTTGATGGTCATCGACTGCGTCAGGATTAGCGGCGTGGTCACGTTCACCGTCCCCGAGGCCGTGATGTTGATGGTGTGGGGGCCGGCGGACGCGTTCGCCTGACTGACGGCATCGACGAGCGATCCCGGTCCTGTCGCGTTGGAATTGGTGACGGTGAACGTCGCAGCGGACGCGGCTCCCGCGACGAGAAAAACGAACAGCGCGGACACACGAACTCCCTTGAACATCAATGCTCCTTCGCTACGTTGTGGGGTGCCGGACGAGGTCAGAAACGCGGAGGGACTGCGCGACAAGATACGACATCAGCGTCCGGCTTCTGTGCGATTCGTCACCAGCGCCGGCCGGAAGGCTTTTGGAGGAATGACACCACCCCCTCATCCGTTTTATCGTCGCCCCATGAAGAAGCTTCTTCTCGCGGTCCTCACGATCGCCTTCACGTTCGGCGCGACACTCGCGCAGGGCGAAGGGGCGTCTGATGAGACGCGGATGACGCTGCGCGGCGAGTTCGTGCGGCTCATCAATCGCGACCGGGCCAAGTTCGGACTCGCTCCGGTTCAGCTCGATGCGCAGGTCTCGGTCATGGCCGACTCCTACTGCCGCGCGCAGATTCGCAACGGCACGACCGGGCACTTCACGACCGACGGCGAGGCGCCTTACATGCGCTACTCGTTCGCCGGCGGCAACGACGGCGTGAGCGAGAACGCCGCGGCGTGGTCGGCCAACTACGGCTTCAGTGACGCTGCGCTGTACGACATGCTGCGGCGCTCGGAAGCGGCCATGATGGCCGAGGTTGCGCCGCATGACGGGCATCGGCGGACCATTCTCGATCCCGCCGCCACGCATGTCGGCATCGGACTGGCGTGGGAGAAGGGCGAGTTTCGGATGACGCAGGAGTTCATCCGCCACTACGTCGAATGGCTCCGTCCGCTGCCGCGCCGCGTCACCAACGCCCAGCCCGTTCTCTGCAGCGGCTACGCGGTGAAGGGATACGACATCGAAGCGATCACCGTGCACCATGAGCCGCTGCCGCAACCGATGGCGGCCGTGACCGCGAACGCCATTGAAACCTACAGCCTGCCGAGCGCGCGCCGCGAGTACCTGCCGCGGCTGAAGTCCTTCACGCGACTCGTGGCCGGCGGCGTCGAGCAGATTCGCGAGGAGTACAGCGACGGCCGCAAGGGCGATTTCCAGGTTGCCGCCGACGGCAAGTTCGCCTTCGCCATCCCGCTGCCCGATGGCCCCGGCATCTACACCGTCGTCGTGTGGGTGCGTTCGCACGGCAGGGCCGTCGACGCGATTCCCGCGAGCGACATTTCGATCCGCGTCGATGCGGCCGCGCCGGCCGCGATCAGCGGCACGCGCTGAGCCGGCACGGCCGGCAGCGTTGGTTGCCCAAGGCTCCGCCACGGAAGCGGTGTCGACTCGCATGCCGCTGGACGCCGGAACCCGCGCCCGTATACTCCCGCGCCATGTGCGGCATCAACGCGATCTTCGCGTACGGCGGCGCGGCGCCAGCGGTCGATCGCGATGAAGTGATCGCTACGCGCGAGTGCATGCGTTCGCGTGGTCCCGATGCCGGCGACGCCTGGTTTTCGGACGATGGCCGCGTCGGATTTGGGCATCGCCGGCTGGCCATCATCGATCTCTCGCCCGGCGGGGCGCAGCCGAAGCATTTCGGTCCGCTGACGATCGTCTTCAACGGCGAGATTTACAACTATCGCGAACTGCGCGCGCAGCTCGAAGCGCGCGGGCGGCGGTTCACGTCGCAATCGGACACCGAGGTGCTGCTGCAGCTGTATGACGAAAAGCAGGAGGCGATGTTCGGCGAGCTGCGCGGCATGTTCACGATCGCGCTGTGGGACGGCTGGCGGCGGCGGATGTTGCTGGCGCGCGATCCATACGGGATCAAGCCGCTGTACTACGCAGACGACGGTGGAACGATTCGCGTCGCCTCGCAGGTGCGCGCGCTCGTCGCGGGCGGGAAGGTCTCGACGCAGTTCGATTCCGCCGGCGCTGCCGGACTTTTTCTCCGAGGAACGGTGCCGGAGCCGTTCACGATGTATCGAGCCATTCGCGCGTTGCCGGCGGGTTCGTACATGTACGTCGATGCGAATGGCCTCGGTGAACCAGTCCAGTACTTTTCGATCGCGGCCACGCTTCGCGATGCCGTCGAACGCGATGAGCACTTCACCGACGACCAGCGCCGCGAAATCGTGCACGACGCAGTCCTCGAATCGGTCCGCTATCACATGGTTGCCGATGTTCCAGTCGGAGCATTTTTGTCCGCAGGCATCGACTCCACGGCCGTCGTCGCCCTCGCGCGCGAGACCGGCGCGACCGACCTGCAGACGATGACGCTCCGCTTCGAGGAGTACCGCGGCCGCGTCAACGACGAAGCGCCGCTGGCCGCCCTCGTGGCGCGGCAGTACGGAGTCCGCCACTCGATTCAGGAGCTGACGCTGGCCGATTTCCGCGATGAGCTGCCGCGGATATTCGCGGCGATGGACCAGCCCACCGTCGATGGCCTCAACAGCTATTTCATCAGCAAGGCCGCGCACGACCTCGGACTGAAAGTAGCGATGTCCGGCGCCGGCGGCGACGAGCTGTTCGGCGGATACACGTCGTTCCGCGACATCCCGCGCTGGATGCCGGTGACGTCGGTGCTTGCCCGTGTTCCCAAACTCGGCGACGCCGTGCATCGCCTCAACAGCGCGCTGTCCAAACGCAGCCGCCACATCAGCCCGAAGATGGGCGAGATCGTCCGCTACGGCGGCAGCTACGCCGGCGCGTATCTCGTCAAGCGCGGACGCTTCCTCGCCTCCGAGCTCCCCGCTCTCCTCGGCGAAGGAATCGCCGCCGAAGGTCTCGCGCGCCTCGATCTGCTTCATCTCATCGAGCGCACCGTGACTCCCGATCCCGGAAACGCCTTCGCGCGCGTGGCCGCGCTCGAGTCGTCGCTCTACCTCCGAAACCAACTCCTGCGCGACATGGATTGGGCCTCGATGGCGCATTCGCTCGAAGTCCGCGTCCCGCTGGTCGACGCGCATCTCCTCCGCAAGGTCGCGCCGGCGCTCGTCACGCGGCGCGAGCGCGGCAAGCAACTCCTCGCTGCCGCGCCGCGTCCGCCGCTTCCAACGGAAGTTCGCGAGCGGCGCAAAACCGGCTTCACGCTGCCGATCAAAGAGTGGCTGACGCAGGAAGCATCCGGCCCCGTCGAATTCGGCAAACGTAGCTGGGCGCGCAAAGTCTACGAGGTGATGTTCAGCGCGGAGCGCGGACATTGGTAGACGTCTATCGCTGCCCAACATGTCTCGGCGCGTTGACCGCTGCAAACGATTCGCTGCGTTGCGATCGCGACAACATCGACTATCCCGTCGTCGATCACATCGCCGATTTCATGCGCGGCAATTACTACGATCAATTCGACGAGAACACTGTCCTGACGGCTGAGCATCGCCAGGCACTCGAACGCGAAAACGATGGCGCCATCGCGCGCATCAACGACTTCTACCTTCCGCTGATCAAAGCACGTTCGTTACGGATTCTCGATGCTGGCTGCGGCAACGGAATCTCCGTAGACCTCCTCACCGCCGCTGGACACGACGCATACGGCATCGACTCCTCGGCGCTCCGCCGCTGGCAGTGGCGCGAGCGCGTCCATCGCGAACGCCTTGCCGTCGCCGATGGTGCGAAGCTGCCGTTCGCCGACGCGCACTTTCACGTCCTGCTCTGCTCGGGCGTCCTCGAACACGTAGGCGTTGAGGAGATTGGCGGCGACGAATATCGCGTCAAACCGCTACCCAATCGCGACGAAGCCCGCCGCGCGTTCCTCGCCGGCCTGCTGCGTGTCCTCGCACCGGGCGGAACTCTCTACCTCGACGTCCCGAACGGAGCCTTTCCGATCGATTTCTGGCACAACACGCGGGGCGGTTCTGCGCGATTCCACTCGACTCGCGAAGGCTTTTTGCCGACCTTCGCCGAAGTCGTCCAACTCGCCAACGACCTCGATCCACGCATCGCCGTGACCGCCGTCAGCCCGAACGGCCGCCTGCGATTCCGCCAGGTGCGCCAACACTGGTACGGCCGCGCCTTCGCCCTGCCGATGCAGTCGCTTTTCGCGATGATGGATCACGTTCCGCGTCTTGCGCGAAGCGCACTCAATCCGTTCCTGGTGATCCGATTGACGAAGCCGTAGGTCGTATTGAACCATCGCGTCCGTCGGCGTAGCCGGCGTAAGAAACGTAGCCCACGCCTTCAGGCGGGGAAAATGCGCGGGAAGAATTGTGAGCCCGCTTGAGCGGGCGAAAGAAACTCCGTTCGCGCAAATCTTGTCTATCGCCCGCTGAAGCGGGCTCTGACTGTGGGACGCACGCCCTTTCCCCGCGTGAACGCGGGGGCTACGGTTCTTACGCCGGCTTCGCCGACGAATGCGCCGCCCTCACCGCACGACGACCGTCCGCTGCATCCCTTTCCCGCGATGTCCATCCACCGGGCAGTAAATCGTGTACGAACCGGCGGGGAGATTCACGGTCATCTCGGTTGTATCACCGCGGCTGAGGTCGGAGGCGAGCTTCTGCGAAATCCCGGGGCCTTCGATGACGAAGTTGTGCGTCTGCTTGCCGCCGTTGGAGATTCGAAAGTGTTGCGGACCGGCGGTGAGTGAATCGGGCATCCGGATCTCGTACTCGGTGAGTTGTACGTCGATCGTCGGCGCCGTAGCGCTGCCGCCGGCGCGCGTGGACGGCATAGCTGTCTGCGGCGGCGTGATGGGATTCATGGCTGTGCTGTTCTCCGGCACCGCTTGCGGATTGCGCGTCGTCGTCGATGTCTGCGCCGGGCCGCTCCGCGACTCGTCGGTGCGGCGGTCGCCGGGACAGGCGGCCAGAAGCACCGCGGCGATGGCGAGCAGGGATACCTTCCGCATTCGTGAACCTCCGGTAGCCAGGAGGCAAAAGGCGTGCGCGGCAGCCACTCTCGGCACCAAAGTCGCAATTGAAAATGGGTCAAATGACCCGGAAAATCGCCACTTTCGCCTGCATCGCATTTCTGGTTCTCGGATGCTCTCGATCGGGCAAGGTGCAGCGGAGTCAGCAGCAGTATCAGACCGTCCAGGAAGGCTCCGCGAGCGGCGTGACTTCGACCATCAATGCGCCCGGCGAGACGGCGCCGCCGTTGACGAATACGAACGTCGATACGACTACAAACTTCACGCTGCCGAACAATCCGAATCCGCTCGGCAACGACACCGCCGGCGGTTCGATGGCGTCGGCGATGCCCGCTACGACGACGTATCCGGCTGGTACTCCTGGTATGCCGCCCGCGACTCGTCCGCGCACTGCGCCGCGCGCGCCAGTGGTGACGGACACCATCGGCAGCACGACGCCGGCGATGCCTCGCGAACGCGCGCCGCAACCGGCTACGCGTGATCGGCAGCAGACCGACACCGCCGCGACCGACACAAGCGTGCCGCCGCCGACCGACACGGCCATGACGGACACGTCATCGACCGATACCAAGAAAAAAGACGACGCCAAGAAGCAGGACAGCGATCCCCCGCCTCCCCCGCCACCAACCACCACCGACACGCGCGGTTGATCTGCGTCCCATCTGCGTCATCTGCGGATAAATCGTTAGAATGCGCCGCCGATGCCGCACCTCTCTTTCCAGGATCTCATCCTTCGCCTCCAGAACTTCTGGGCCGAGCGCGGCTGCATGATCGAGACGCCGCTCGACCTCGAAGTCGGCGCCGGCACCATGCACCCCGCCACCTTCCTGCGCGTCCTCGGCCCGGAGCCGTGGAACGTCGGCTACGTGCAGCCGTCGCGCCGTCCCGCCGACGGACGCTACGGCGACAACCCCTTCCGCCTCGGCAAGCACTACCAGTTTCAAGTGATCCTCAAGCCGTCGCCGCTCGACGTGCAGGAGCTCTATCTCGACTCGCTGCGCGCGCTCGGCCTCGACCTGACCCGCCACGACATCCGCTTCGAGGAGGACAACTGGGAGTCGCCCACGCTCGGCGCGTGGGGCGTCGGCTGGCAGATCCTCCTCGACGGCATGGAGATCACGCAGTTCACGTACTTCCAGCAGGCCGGCGGCATTGACCTCGCGCCGATCTCCGCGGAGATCACGTACGGCCTCGAACGCCTGACGATGTTCCTCTCGCGCCAGCCCTCGGTCTACGACATCGAATGGGGCGCCGGCTTTGGTTACGGTCCGGTGCGCAAGCAGGACGAGTTCGAGTTTTCGAAGTACTACTTCGAGACTGCGGACATCCCGATGCACTGGAAACTTTTCGAGATGTACGAAGGTGAAGCGAAGCGCTGTCTCGACAACAAGCTCGTTCTCCCCGCGTACGACTGGACGTTGAAGTGCTCGCATGTTTTCAACACGCTCGACGCCCGCGGCGCCGTCTCGGTCACGGAGCGCGTCGGCATCATCAAACGCGTTCGCGAGCTGGCCGTCGCATGCGCGCACCAGTTCCTCGCGGCGCGAGAAGCGCTCGGATTTCCGCTGCTGAAGGCATCCAATGGCTGAGTACTTTTTCGAGTTGCTGACCGAAGAGATCCCGGCGTGGATGCACGACGCCGCGCAGGCCACGCTGCTGCAGCAACTGACGAAACTCACTCTCGACCTCGGCGAGCAGCCTGAGGATCGCAATCCGGTCGTCGTCAACAGCACGCCGAGGCGCCTCATCTTTTTTCTGTCGCACATCCCGTTGCGCGAGAACGATCGTGACGAAGAGGTGAAGGGTCCGCCGGTGAAGGCCGCGTACGACGCCGAGGGGAAGCCGACGCAGGCGTTGAACGGGTTTTTGAAAAAGAACAACGCCGCGATCGGCGACGTCATCGCCGGCGGCGACTACATCCGCGTTCGCCGCACGATCAAAGGCCGTTCGGCCGGCGAGATCCTGCAGGAGCGCGTGCCGCAGATCATCGAGTCGCTGCGCTGGCCGAAAATGATGCGCTGGGGCAAGGGTGAACATTCGTATATCCGCCCGATCCATTCGGTCGTGTCGGTACTCGACGGCGAGCACCTGCCGCTCACGATCTTCGGCATCGCCTCAGGAACGACGACGCGCGGACACCGCACGTTGTCGCCGCAGCCGATCGAGGTGCTCTCGTACAACGAATACGTGACGAAGCTGGAGCTCGCGCGCGTCGTCATCGCCGCCGACCGCCGCCGCCACGTGATGGCTGAACGCGCCCGCGTTCTCGGCACGCAGGCGGGCGGCACGCCGTCGGTCGACGCATCGATCTGGTCGCAATGGCAGTACCTAACCGAATATCCAGGCGTCGTCCGCGCCGAATTCGGAGGCGACTATCTCGCGCTTCCGGATGAAGTTCTGGTCACGGTGATGCGCGTCCACCAGAAGCAGCTCCCGATCCGCGACGCGAACGAGAAGCTGACCAACTCCTTCCTGGCCGTCCTCGACAACGATGCCGATCCGGACGGGAACGCTGCGTATGGGAACTCGTTCGTCACCAATGCGCGCTTCGCCGACGCGAAGTTTTTCTACGAGACGGATCGCAAGCGCACTCTCGAATCGCGTCTGCCGGAGCTCGAACGCCTTCAGTTTCAGGAGAAACTCGGCAACTACCTCGACAAGACGAAACGGATCGAGAAGATCGCTGCCGCGATCTCCGACGACAAGGACACCCTCGCCGCCGCGAAGCTCTGCAAGACCGACCTCGTCACGGAGATGGTCAAAGAGTTCACTGATCTCCAGGGCAAGATCGGCGGCATTTACGCACGCGAGGAAGGGCTGCCGAAAGAGACGTGGCAGGCCATCTACGACCATTACCTTCCGATCAACATCGACGATGCGCTCCCGCGCACGTTGAGCGGTACGATCGTCTCGCTCGCCGACAAGATCGACACGCTCGTGGGCTTCTTCCGCATTGGCGCGAAACCGACCGGATCGAAGGATCCGTTTGCGCTGCGCCGCGCCGCGCAGGGTGTCGTGCAGATTCTCCTCAATCGTGACAAACGCTCGGTCAAGATCGGCATCGACAAGCTGATCGACATCGCGCTCGAAGCGCATGGCGCGACGGCGGATTCTAAAGAGGACCTGCTCGCCTTCTTCGCGGAACGCGTCCGTACGATCCTCGAGGCATCCGCCTATGGCTTCGCGTACGACGAAATCGCCGCAGCGATGGAAGCGGGATGGGCGTCGTCGCTCACCGATCTGGTCGATCGCATCACCGCGCTCAAGGCGATGCGCGGCGAGGCGAACTTCCTTTCGATTCTCGATTCCGCGAAACGCATCGCCAATATCACCGCTGGCCAGGAAACTGCCTCGCACGTCGATCCTTCAAAGCTCGAGACCGATATCGAAAAACGTTTGGCGGATCTCGTCTCGATCACCACCGATCAGATCGAAGAGATGATCGGCGAGCGCGACTACAAACGCGCGCTCGAAACCTTCGCCGCGCTGGCGCCGGAGTTGGAGACCTTCTTCGACGAAGTCATGGTGATGGTTGAGGACGAAGGCGTTCGCCGCAATCGCATGGCGCTGCTGCGGACGATCGGCAACGCCGTGATGAAGATCGCCGACGTCACGAAGATCGTCGTCGACCGGCGCGAGTATCGCCCGTGAAGCTTCGCGGTTTTCTGGCGTTGCTCCTCATCGCGAGTTGCTCGCGTCCCGCTCCGCCGCCGCGCCCCGAGGATCGGCGGCTGCCGAGCACGTTGCCGACGGACATCATCAACGAGCGCTCCAGCCTTCTCGACGTTGCGCGCGGCGCCACGATCGTGTCGCGCACTGGCGAGGCCATGCTCGTCGTTTCGGCGATCGCCACGATCGATGGCGAGATCGCCACGTTCTGGGCTCCGCCGCCGCACGACTACCCGCAGTCGATCGTGATCGCGCTCGCGGCTCCAAGCCGCATCGATCGCATCGGCTTCCGTTCGCTCACGGAGGGGAATGCCGAGGCCAATCACGTAACGTTTGAACGATCGCTGGATGGCGCGAGCTGGCAGCCGCTGGCGACGATGACCACGCGTCACGTGAACACGGCGCAATGGCTCGATGTCGCGCCGGCCGAGGCCGCGTATCTGCGTGTCACAATTCCCGACGCGGCGTACGCCGATCACGATGCACGCGTTCAATCGCTGTTCGCGCACGGGACGGAGCTGGCCGCGCCGAAGAACGCGCCGATCGACGGCTGCTGGTCGATCAACGGCGAGGCTGCGAAATTCGCGGAGCACGGCGCGCGCGTAACCGGCGTCGTCGAGCAGGGCAAGCAGCCGATGTTTTTCACCGGCGGTTCGAACGGCCGCATCTGGCGCTTCAACTGGATTCGCGGCAACGACTACGGCTACACGGCGCTGACCGTGTCGCCCGACGGCAAGCATCTCAGCGCGCTGAACTGGCACGAGGAGGCCATCCCGCTCTTCACCGCGTTTCCGTGGTTCGGCGATCGTGGCGGTTGCTCGGCCACGCCGCTGCGCGACGATGTTCCGATCGCGCTGCTCCATCGCGCCGGGCGCGTGTCGCTCTTTGCGCTGCAGTTCGACGCGGACGGCAACCTGCTCGCGGATACCAGTCGCGAAGAGTTGCAGTCGCTAACCAGCATCATCCGCGGCATTCCCGTTCCGCTTCGCATCATCGCGCACGAGTTTCGGTACGACGCGAAACGCAATAAAGAGATCACGAAACGCGAGATCGCCTCGTTACGCGCCGCACTCGCGAACATCGATCTGGCCCACGTCGAATTCGTCGCCGCCGGCAGCGATTCGCCCCGGCAGGTTCCCGCATCCGACGCCGCGCGCGCGATCTACAGCAGCGTCGATGTGGAAGTTCGGAGATAATCGCGCGGCCATGCAGCAGCCGCAATACGTCTACTACTTCGGCGACGGTGCCGCCGATGGCAACGCGAAGATGAAGGACGTCCTCGGCGGCAAAGGCGCGGGCCTGGCCGAGATGACCAACATCGGCGTCCCGGTGCCGCCCGGTTTCACGATCTCCACCGCCGTCTGCACGTACTTTTACGATCACGGCAAAACCTATCCGCCCGAATTGAAAGCCGCCGTGGCGGAGAACCTCGCGCGCGTCGAGAAATCGGTCGGCCGCAGCTTCGGCGACGCGAACGCGCCGCTGCTCGTCTCCGTCCGCTCGGGAGCGCGAGCCTCGATGCCCGGCATGATGGACACGATCCTCAACCTCGGCCTCAACGACGAAACGGTGCAAGGTCTGGCCACGTCGTCGAAGGATGAACGCTTCGCGCTCGATTCGTATCGCCGCTTCATTCAGATGTACTCCGGTGTAGTGCTGGAGTTGGACAAAGATCTTTTCGAACACGAGCTCTTCGCACTACGCGACAAATCGAACGTGAAGACGGACGCCGAGATCCCAGCCGACGGATTGCGAGGACTCGTCGAAACGTACAAAGGGATCGTTCGCGACAAAACCGGCAACGACTTTCCGCAGGACGTGCAGCAGCAACTGTGGGGCGCGATCGGCGCGGTGTTCAATTCGTGGAACAACCAGCGCGCGATCACCTACCGCAAGCTAAATCAGATCCCCGACGATTGGGGCACTGCGGTCAACGTCCAGTCGATGGTCTTCGGCAACATGGGCGACGACTGCGCCACCGGTGTCGCCTTCACGCGCAATCCTGCCAATGGCGAGCACCGCTTTTTCGGCGAATACCTGCCGAACGCGCAGGGCGAAGACGTCGTCGCCGGTATTCGCACGCCGCTGCCGATTTCGAACGCGCAGGCGATCGGCGATGAACTATCGCTCGAGAAAACGATGCCGGCGGTTTACGCGCAACTCGAGGATGTCTACAAAAAACTCGAAGGCCACTACCGCGACATGCAGGACATCGAATTCACGATCCAGTCCGGCAAGCTCTATCTCCTGCAGACGCGCACCGGCAAGCGCACCGGCTTCGCAGCGGTGAAAATCGCCTGCGACATGGTCGATGAAGGGTTGATCAATCACACCGAGGCCGTTGCGCGCGTCGAAGCCGGCCAGATCGTGCAACTGCTCGCGCCGGTGTTCGACGCGAAGGAAAAACAGAAAGCACTCTCCGGCGGACGCGTCCTCGGCCGCGGACTTCCGGCCGGGCCTGGCGCCGCCGCGGGCCGCATCGCATTCAGCGCCGAGCGCGCCGTGGCGATGGCGAAGGACGGCCCGGTCATCCTCGTGCGCGTCGAAACGTCGCCCGAGGACATCGCCGGCATGCACAGCGCGGCAGGCATTCTCACCACGCGCGGCGGGCTCACGTCGCACGCGGCGGTCGTCGCGCGCGGCATGGGACGGCCGTGCATCGTCGGCGCCGGCGCGCTGCGCGTCGATTACGGCAAGGGCGAGTTGCGCAGCGAAGGTCACGAGCCGCTCGAAGAAGGCGACTTCGTTTCGATCGATGGCTCGACCGGCGAAATCATCGGCGGCAAGCTCGATACGCGTCCGTCCGAAGTCATTCAGGTGCTGCTCGAGAATTCGTTGCCCGCTGATCAGTCGGAAACGTTCCGCAATTTCGATCGCTTGCTGAAATGGGCCGATGAGATTCGCACGCTCGGCGTGCGCACGAACGCGGACACCCCGAACGACGCGCGCGTGGCGCGGCTCTTCGGCGCGGCCGGAATCGGTCTTTGCCGCACCGAGCACATGTTCTTTTCCGAGGACCGCATCCTGCGCGTTCGCGAAATGATCCTGGCGCGCAACGAAGCCGGACGCCGCAAAGCGCTCGATGTGCTGCTGCCGTTTCAGAAAGCCGACTTCGAAGGGATCTTCCGCGAGCTGGACGGCCTGCCGGTCACGATTCGCCTGCTCGATCCGCCGCTGCACGAGTTTCTCCCGCAGAGCGAGCAACAGATCTCGGCCGTCGCGCGTGACATGGGCTGGGGCTTCGTCGAACTGCGCGCGAAAGTGAATCAGCTCCACGAGTCGAATCCGATGCTCGGCCACCGCGGCTGCCGGCTGGCGGTGACGTTCCCCGAGATTTACGAGATGCAGGTGCGCGCGATTTATCAGGCGGCGTGCGATGTGAAGAAGGACGGCATCGATGCGCGCCCCGAGGTCATGATCCCGCTCGTCGGGACGGTGAAGGAGTTGACGACGCTGAAGGAGATGGTCCAGCGAATCGCCGCGGAGGTGATCGCGGAACGCGGCGTCGAAATGCAGGTGATCGTCGGCACGATGATCGAGATCCCGCGAGCCGCGTTGATCGCCGATAAGCTCGGCGAAGTGGCGGAGTTTTTCTCCTTCGGCACGAACGACCTGACGCAGATGACGTTCGGCTACTCGCGCGACGACGCGGGCTCGTTCCTGCCCGAGTACGTCGACAAGAAGATCCTGCCGAAGGATCCGTTCGAGTCGATCGATCAGGAGGGCGTCGGCCAACTCGTCCGCCTCGGCACAGAACGCGGACGCAGCACGAACGCGGATCTCAAAGTCGGCGTCTGCGGCGAACATGGCGGCGATCCTGATTCGATCCGCTTCTTCCGCACCTGCGGGCTGAACTACGTCTCATGCTCGCCGTACCGCGTGCCGGTCGCGCGGCTGGCAGCGGCGCAGGCGGAGTTGGAGTTCGCGCATTACGAGGGGTAGCTGTCATCCTGAGCCGCCGGAGCCGAGGCGCGCGCAGCGCGACGGCGCAGGACGGTCGAAGGACCCCCTTCCTGCTAACCCGGAAAGGGCGGAGGCAAATCACGATGCAAGCATGGACGGGGTCCTTCGACCGTCCTCCGGCGTTCCGCGCTTCGCGCTCCAACGCCTTCGGCGGCTCAGGATGACAGTTCAGGCAGCCTGTCGATTAGTCGCTGAAGTCGCCGCAACGAGCGCGACTTCCCCAACACTACCGCCACATCGAAGACCGGCGGCGATACGCCTTTGCCAGTCAGCGCGAGACGGAGTGGATGAATCAACTTCGCCGCGCTGACGCCCTGCGATTCGGCGAGCTTGCGGAGTGCGGCTTCCGAGGTGGTGACGTCGAACGGATCGGTTGATGCGAGCGTGTCGTGCAGCGACGACAGCCGCGCGGCGAGGTCGTCGCCTTTGATGTGCTTCTTCACGGTGTCCGCGTCGTACTCGATCGCGTCATCGTCGATGAAGTAGATCGACATCTGCTCGGCGAGCTCGCGCAGCGTTCGTGCGCGCATCTTGTGGAGGTCGATAATCGTGCGCAGGTCCTCGAGCGGGCGCGGAGCGTCTCCAAGGAACGGGACGAGGTGCGGATAAATCTGCTCCGGCGTCATGCGCATCAGGTACTGGCCGTTCATCCAGAGCAGCTTCTCGGGGTCGAAGACCGCCGGCGCTTTGTTGACGTCGCTGAGGTCGAACCATTGCGCGGCTTCGTCGCGCGTGAAGATCTCGCGGTTCTCGCCGGGCGACCAGCCGAGGAGCGTGAGGAAGTTGAAGAGCGCCTCGGGGACGATGCCCATCTCGCGGTACTCCTCGGCCGAGGTCGCGCCGGTGCGTTTCGAGAGTCGCTTTTTGTCGCCGCCGAGGATCAGCGGCAGGTGGGCGAACGACGGCACCTCGGCGCCGAACGCGCGGAAGAGCAGCACGTGTTTCGGCGTGTTCGAGAGATGGTCGTCGCCGCGCGCGACATGCGTGATGGCCATGTCGATGTCGTCGACAGTGACGGAGAGGTGATAGGTCGGATTGCCGTCGGAGCGGAGGAGAACGAAGTCGTCGATCAGATCGCCTTCGAATTGCATGTCGCCGCGGATGAGATCCTGAAACTCGATCATGCCCGGCGGAACCGCGAAACGAATCACATGCGGCTCGTCGGAAACGCTGGCGACGTTTCGGCAGCGGCCAGAGTAGCGCCACTGTTTGCCCGCGGCCTCTGCGGCAGCGCGTTCGGCGTCGAGCTCTTCGACGGTGCAGTAGCAGCGATACGCCTTGCCGCTCGCGACCAACTCCTCGGCGCGCTCGCGATAGCGATCGAGCCGGTCGCTCTGATGGATCGGACCTTCATCCCACTCGACGCCCAGCCATCGCAACGACGCCACGATCTGCTCCGCATGATGCTGGCGCGAACGCTCGACGTCCGTGTCCTCGATCCGCAGCAGCATCGTGCCGCCGTAACGGCGAGCATGGAGGAGATTGAAAATCGCGGTACGCGCGCCGCCGACGTGGAGAAAGCCGGTCGGGGAGGGAGCAAAACGGAGCTTCATGGCGGCGGTGGAGTCTAGCAGCACGCTGTCATCCTGAGCCGCCGGAGCGACGTAGCCGAAGGCGTAGTCGCGTAGGACGGTCGAAGGACCCCCGACCTGATAACCCGGAAGGGCGGCGGAATTCGAACAAGGCAAGCACGCGGGGGGTCCTTCGACCGTCCTACGCCGTTCCGCGCTTCGCGCTCCAACGGCTCCGGCGGCTCAGGATGACAGCGCGTAGAATCGCCGCATGCACCGCTCCCGTGGATTCTCGCTGGCGGAGACTCTTGTCGCGCTGGCGATCCTGGCGATCGTGATTACGACCACGATCGCGATGTTTGCGGAGAGGACGCGGCGGCTGCGCGAGGCGAATGAGACCATCCTCGCGTTTCAGGCGCTCTCGAATGAGGCGGAGTACTGGCGGCGGGAACCGTTCGCGCAGATCGACAAGACGGACAACCAGACGTTCAAATCGGATCTGACGATTCTCACGCCGATGGCGCCGTACACGACCGAGGTGAAAGTGGACGCGCCGCGATCGGATGTTCGCAACGTCACGCTCACCATCCACTGGGCCAAGCGCGAGGCGCACCTCGGCATCGCGCGCGCGGACACGGGCGGGAGTGGCTTGTGGTGACGCGGCGCCGCGCGCGCGGCTACACGATGCTGGAGATCTCCATCACGCTGGCGCTGTTCGGCGTCTTTCTCTTCATCATCGTCACGATGACGTCGGAGATGCGGCGCAACGAGAAGAAGTGGCCGGTCAACTTCTTCGCGCATCCCGACGTCGGCAGCGTACTGGCGCGGATGCGGCGCGACATCTACGACAGCACGTCGCGTCCCGAAAACTTCGAGACGTACAGCAGTTCGCCGCTCACGCTCATCGTCTACACGATCAACAACGATGGCACGGCCGAGACGGTGGTGTGGGATTTCACGACGCCGGGAGAGGCGCATCGTAAGGCGTTCAAGGCCACGCTGCTGTCGTCGGAGTGGATGGCGCGCGGACTGCCGCTGTTCATGGCCACGACCGAGGCGATGCCGTCGGGACAGGAAGCGATTCGCATTCAGGCGGTGGATACGGAGAAGAAACTTGCGATCGATGAGCTCATCGTCCCGCGTCCGCACGCGTGAGCGCGGCTACGTGCTCGTGGCGGCGATCACCATCGCGATCCTTTACTTCGCGCTGATGGAGCTGATGCTGATCGATTCGTCGCGCGCGCTTCGCGAGGCGCAGCGGTTCCGTTCGAAAGTCGTGGCAGCGACGCTGGCGGAGAGTGCGGCGGAGTTGTCGGCGGCATCGATGGTGACGCGCAACGCGGGCGACACGATCAACGCGGATGACGAGCAGGGATCGATGAAAGCGACGTGTAAGGTTAGCGGTCAAGCCTTCAACATCGACGCCGAGGCGACGACGAGCGGCGTGTCGCCGGTGACGTCGTCGGTGCGCGTGCAGGGAAGGATCGTCGAGCAGCGCGTGGTGATCGACTACACGTTTCACTCGCAGTAGGCGACGTAGCGCCGCCGGCTCGGCGGCTGGACCGCCGGCGGCTCGCCGGCGTTTTCGGCACGTGCCACCGAGCCGGTGGCGGTCCAGCCGTCGGGCCGTCGGCGCTACGTTCTTTGCGCCTACGCTCTGCGTCCGCGCATCATGCCGAGGCCGATGGCAACGGCTGCGAGACCGCCGAGGACTTTGCCGGGGTTGGCTTGCGCCCAGGAGCGCGCCTTTCCGACCGTTTGATTCACGTTGAGATTTTTCATCTGATCGCCGATCGAGCGGACGCTCGTCGGGTCGATTCCAGCCTTGTTCAGCATGGCGCTCAGTCCGGTCGCCGGACGTTCCGCGACGGGCACACTCGTTTCACGCTGATAGGGGTGAAACTGATTGGTGGGATTCATGTTGTCAACCATCAAGCTCCTCCTTGGATACGGTTATTTGTACTGCGAGGAGGGTGCCATCAATGCGGCTTCTGCGGCTGTTTGTAGAGGGCGCACAACTGTTCCGTGTAGGTCGCGATCGAGCCGAGTCCGGCAGCGTCGCGGCGCTCATCGAGGTGCTCCGGATCGTCGATCGGTAGCGGCTCGCACTTGCTGCCGCTGGTGTCGAACTGCGTGCCGTAGAGCTGCTTCTTCCCATCGGCAATGCGCACGCGGTCGATCGACGTGGCCACGAGGCCGTAACTGAGCTCTCCCTTCTTCGCCGCCGCTTCCATCACCGGAAGCATCTCGTGGAGAAACTCGCTGCCGCCGTGTTGCACGAGGGTCCACGCGTTGCCCGACGCTTTTGCGCCGACCAGCGATTTGCCCGGCCAGCCATAGCGCTTCACGATCTGGCGGAGACGTTTCACGTGCCGCGCGTCGAGCTGTTGCATCTCCGCGTTGAGGGCTGAGTTCTTCTGGTCCTTGATCCAGCGCTGGCGGACTTCCTGGTCGGCTTTGTTCATCGCCAGCAGCTCGTCGCGCAGCGTGTCCGGATTCAAAGTCCGGCAGGCAGTAGCCGTGAGAAGGAGAACGATGGCGAGCGTGCGCATCGCCGAATGCTACTACGGCTGTAGTAACTTCGCCAGCATGCGCTGGAGTTGCGGCAGAAGCGACGCACCCGCTGCGACTTTGACGATGTCCGCGAGGATGAACGGACGGACGCCGCCGAGCCACGAGTTTTTCGCGCCGATGAACGCGGAGAGCCACGACCAGCCGCCGAGGTAGATGATGCCGAGGGCGACGAGCATACCGGCGACGGCGCGAACGATCGTCGAGCCCCAGCCGCGCTCGGAAAACCAGCCGGCAACGAATGCGGCAAACGGGTACGAGAACAGATAGCCGGCGGTTGGTCCGGCCAGCCAGATCGCGCCGCCGTGGCCTTGCGCGAAGACCGGCATTCCGCTGAAGCCTTCGAGGAGGTAGAGAGCAGCGGCTGCGGCTCCGCGCGTTGAGCCGAGCGTGATGCCGACCAGCAGCACTGCCAGCGGCTGCATCGTCAGCGGCACAACGGTGCCGGGAATGGGAATGGCGATCTGTGCGGCGATGGCAATGATCGCGGATGCGACGACGACCAGCAGGACGTCGAGAGCGGCGCGGCCGCGCACAATGCGGGTCAGGAGTGTGTTCGGAATCGTGGTCGCTCTAGCGTTCATCGTCTTGCCGTCCCATCACCAGAATTGCCGGCAGCAGCGTGATCGCGGCCAGTCCGCTCAGGCCGATGCCGAAGGTCGAAGCATACCCAATCGATCGCAGACCCGGATAGTGCGAGAAGGCGAACGCGCCGTAGCCGACGATGGCCGTGAGTGAGGCCATCACGATCGCTTTGCCGGTCTCGTGCGCGCTGCCGCGGAAAGCGGCCGGATCCTCCTGGTAGCGCTGCAGCATGTAAATCGCGTAGTCGGTAGCCACGCCGATGATCATCAGCCCTACGAAGATGTTCATGAAGTTGAACTGGAGGTTGAGCAGCGCCATCAGCCCGAGCATGCCCACGGCGCCGGCCACGAACGGCACGAACGAGAGCAGCGTCAGCTTCAGATTGCGGAAGCTGATGAACATCAACACGAGCACGGCGATGAAGCCGATGATCGTCGATCGCGTGGCGTCCGCTTTCACGATGCGCCGCAGCGTGCCGCTGACGAGATTGACGCCGGTGAGGACGTCGCCGGGATGGCGGTCGGGGACGGCCATCAGTTTCGCAGGGACGTCGCGCGGCCACTTGCCGCCGGTCGGATAGACGTTGATGACCGACATCCAGCCGTCGCCGACTTTCTTCACGAAGCGTGTGGTGAGTTTGGTGATGTCTTCGTTGCCGATGGTCTGCAGCGTGATCGGCTGCGCCGGCTGCAACGTCTGCGCGAACAGTTTGAGGTAATCGTCATACACCTCGGGGCGGAATCCGTTCTCGGTCAGCGCGGCGCGGAAGATCTTCTCGACGCGCGCGATGTTGAACTCGTTCGCGGCGCCGGCGTGGAGTCTGGCGATGATCTTTTCCTGATCGACGACCGGCGGCAGGAACGTCGAGATCGATTGGTACGAGGCGATGGTGTGGTCGGCCACGAGCGCGTCGAGATCCTTCGAGGCCGTGCGCGTTTTTTCCAGCGCTTCCTCGAGCGTTTTCCCTTCGCAGACGTACATCATGAAGTCGAACGACTGCCCGAACTTCTCGGTGATGCGCGACTGGTTTACGACGCCGGGATTGCCCTTCGCGCGCAGGTCCTGGATGTTGTCGCTGAAACGGACGCGCGTGGCCATGATCCCGCAAGCGACGATGAAGACGGCCCATATCCCGATCGTGACGAGCGGCTTGGCGACGGAGATGTCGATCAGCTTCCCAGCGCCGAACGAATGCAGGTACAGCTTCGGCGCGCGGCGTGATTCTTTCCGTTCCGAGAAAACGATCAGCGCCGGAAGGAGGAACATCACGCACAGCAGGAACAGCAGGATGCCGACGCCGGTCAGGAATCCGAGCTGCGTCATGCCGCGGAAGTCGGTGGCGAGGAAGGCGAAGAACGTTCCGGCGGTGGTGATCGCGGCAACGAACACGCCCGGCATCGTCGAGCGCATGATCGTGCGAATCGACTCCTGCATCGACGTGCCGCGATTGCGCTCGTCGACGTAGCGGCCGTAGAGGACGGTAATGAAGTCGATGCCGAGTCCGGCCAGCAGCGCCGCGAATCCGGCGCTGGCCTGCGAGAGCTTGCCGTACGTGACGCCGGCCATGCCGAACGTCAGCAGCAATCCGAGGGCAAGCGGCGCGCCGGCGTAGATGATCGAGGCCGGACGGCGGAAGGCGTAGAGGAACAGCGCCAGCACGCCGAAGACGGTGCCGAGGATGTTGACGATGACGTCCTGGCGAATGAGGTCGGCGTCGCCCGCGGCGATCTCGTATCCGCCGGTGTGCGAGATCCTCGGCAGCGGCGTTCCCGGCGGCGCGGTCTTCTGAAAATCGCGCAGCGCCTCGGCCTCGATCAGCGTCCCTTCGTTCAGCAGCTTCTTGCCGAACGGAACGTCCTGCGCAGGCCGCTTCGGTTTGGTCAGGATCAGCAGCATGCTGTGATCCGACGACATGTAGTAGCCGCTGGACGTGTCGATGCTGAAACCGCCGCCGGCGGACTGAAACTTGCGAAGGAAAATCGGGACGAGGTTGAAAGGATCGTATTGAACGAGCGGCTTCATCGCCGTGGCCTGCGGGGTCTGGAGCATGGCCGCGTTGCGCGCTACCGAGGCGCGGATGCCCTCGTCGGTGAGCTTGGCGGAAACTTCGTCGAGCTCGGCCGGCGTCAGGAAGAGCAGCGCCTTCGGCAGGATGATCTCGATGAAGTCGAGCGGATTGGGGATCTTGTACGTCACATCCTCGATCCGCGGATTCTTTCGATACCCCTCGGCCACGGCATCGATGAGCGTGTCGTAGTCATGGACGTCGCGCCCTTTGGGCATGTCCATGAGCACGATGTGGTAGTCGATCGTGCCGAGGTCTTTGAGGACTTTGCGGAACTCGTTGACCTGCTTGTTCTGCTGCGGGATGAGGTTGAGCAGGTCGGGATCGAAGGAAAGGCGCGTGGCGCCAAGCACGGCCAGAACCGCGAGCACCAGGGCCGCGATCAGGATCTCTTTGTTGCGTCGCAGGCAGAGCCGCGCCAGCGCGTCGAGGATTCGGTCGGTCAATTCAATTCTCGCGGTATCGTGCGCGTCGCGCGGAAAGCCGGGGGATAACAACATGCGCGGTCGAACGAGTCAAGTTGCATGCGCGGTCCTGCTCCTGATGGTTGCGTGCCAGAAGGCGGAACCGCTGACGGCGGAGAAGGCGAATCAGATCATCGAAGGCTACCGTTTCGCCGCGGAGCCGATCTACGCCGAGGTGCCGCAGAAGGTGTTCTGGAATCCGCGCTTTCCGAAGGATGAGTATGACGAGCGCTCGTTGCGCACGTTCGACAATCTCAAGAACGCGGGCCTGATCACGGTGACCGGCGGCCCGACTGCGGACGGCGCGGAGTACATCGCTCACGTCACTCCAAAAGGCTTCCCGATCCTCGGCACATCACCCAGCGCGCGCGGCCCGGTTTTCCGCGGACTGATCTGCTACAAGGTCTACGACGGCCTCCGCAATTTTCAACGCCATCCCACCGAGCAGACCACCGGACACGGTGAACTGGCCTGGCACTACACGCGTCCGACGCCGCTCTATCCGCTCTTCGAAACGAAGCAAAACAAGCCGCTCGACAAGACCTTTGTGTCGCTGGTGTCGTTCTACTACAAGGACCACCAGTACCGCTTCGACGTGACGGTGCGAAAGACGGAGTAGCAGGGACGAGGGGTGAAGCGGGGACGAGGGACGAGGGACGAGGGACGAGGGAAGTTCCTCGGCGGTTCCTATTTCTAGGGCCCCTGCGTCATCTCCCTCGTCCCTCGTCCCTGTCTCTTTGGCAGGCTTCTTGAGTTATTTGAACTGCGAAGGAGACTCACACATGCGCATCAACGACGACGAAATCAAAGGCAATGTCGACAAGGCGAGCGGTACGGTGAAAGAGAACGTCGGGCGCGCCCTCGGCGACCCGATCCTCGAAAACGAAGGCGCCGACCAGCGCTCCAGCGGCAACATCCAGGCCGGCTTCGGCAAAGCCCGCCGCAAAGTGGGCGAAGCGGTAGAAGACCTCGGCGAGAAGCTGGGGAAATAGACGAGAGCACGATGCCTCGCCGCGCGAGCGGCGAGGCAGTTGGCTGCCTTCGTTACGGGAAAACCTCAATGTCCGGATCGAGAGGCGGCGCATTTGTGGCCGTGATGTCGTACTTGATGTTTCGCATCGTGCTGCCCGTCTCGAATGGACCGGCTTCGCAGATCCACGTGTGGCCTTGCATCGAGCACGATACAGCCGGTTCACCCGGCGGTAAGACGATCGTGAACTCCTGATCCTTCGTGGTCGACTTCCATTGGATCGTGTCCTGATTCTTTTTGAGCTGGATCGGAGTGGTGGGACTGATCGAGATCCCGACTTTAGGCGTGACCGTTACCGACACATCTTTCTGCATGGTTCACCTCTTCGTTGATTGTGTAATTGGACCCACGGGTATTGTAGTCGTGACTGCTTCCTTCTGTCGGAGAATCGCAAATTCCGGATCGCTCGCGATCTGTGCCGGGCTGCAACCTTGTTTGACGGCTTCCTTCAACCACGCCGAGGCACGACGGTCGTCGCCGCTAAGTAGGGAAACGATGGCGGCACGATAAATTCCGTTTACGTCCTTGGGGTCGATCCGCAACGACGTTGAGATTTCGGTCTGGGCTTCGCCAATTCGGCCACGCTTTGCGAGACATTCCGCGAGTCTCGAGTGCGCATCAGCATTCCGGCTATTCAGTTCAATCTGTTTGCGCCCGAGCGCGATGGCGTTGTCGTACGCCTCAACAGATTTCTTTTCGTCGCCCGGAATCCAGCGGTATGCGTCGCCGAGGTTAGCTTGATATCGATAGCTGCTTGGACTCATCGAAGCCGCCTTCCCGTACGCGGCCGCTGCATCCGAGTACCGGCCCACGTAGTAGTAGACGGTCCCAAGATTCGAATATCCCTGATCAGTTGGAGAAAGCTTCAGCATCGGTTCGTAGATAGCGATGGCATCCTGAAACAAGCCGAGTGCCTGATACGAAGCGCCGAGATTGTTGCGGGCTCGCACATTATCTGGAACGAGTGACAGGACCTTCTGGAATTGCTGCGTAGCGTCCTGATAACGGCCATGGACAAAGTAGAAGACGCCCAACTTGTTGTAGCCCGACCAGTAGTTTGGCTGCAGGTCAATTGCTCGTTTGTAAGCAGCCTCGGCTCTTGCGAGGTCGCCCGCAGCTTTGTATACCTCCGCCAGTTCCAACGTTGCCTCGGCGCTGTTTGGCTGCTGTGCTAGAGCGCGGTTCAGCTCTACGATCGCAGCTCCCGTCTGGCCGGTGAGACGTCGCAACTGTCCGAGCGTAATGTGCACTTCGAAATTCTGCGGATCACTCGACTCTGCGCGCTCGCATGCCGCAGCGGCGGGAGTCGCCCACTTAGGATCATTCGTCAGATGGAACTTTGCTAAGTAAGCTCTGGCAAGCGCTGCCTGGACCGATGCCGAGGAGCTTTGCGCGGCCAGTTCCTCGAGGATGTGGATGGCGCTGTCGACCGACGCCTCCTGATCGTAGCGGCGGAGGTGGCCGAGGGCTTCAAGGTAACGGGTTTGGGAGACGCTGCTGTCGGGGACGGACGGGCGGAAGGCGGGGGCGCCGAGCTGTAGTGATGCGGCGATGCTGTCGGCGAGCTTGTCCTGGATGGTGAAGAGATCGGAGACCGATCCTTCGATGAGTTCGCCGGAACGAGAAGTTCCCTGGGCCAGATCGATGACCTCGTACGCCACCCGGAGGCGGTCGCCGGCGCGTTGCATCGATCCTTTCAGAACGATGTTCGCACCCAGATTGCGACCAATCTTTTGCGGATCCGTGCCTGCAACGTCGTCGGCTTTCGTTGGCCGCATCACCTGCACCGAGGTGTAGTGCGCGAGCCGCGCGGACAACGTCTCCGCGAGGCCGTCGACGACGAGCTGGCCGTTCGGTTGACCGGTGAGGTCTTGGAACGGCATCACCGCCAAATACTTTTTCGCCGCGGTTTGCGAGTCTGCCGGCGCCGCGGTCGCGCCGCGGCGCGCGATCACCGCGACGCCTCCGACGAGCAGCAGCGCCGCTAGCACGCTCGCGGCGATCGTGATCGTCTGGCGCGACACCTTCGGCGGGCGCGGGATGTCGGCGGCCGTCGTCATCGTCGCGAAGCGATCGCGGATGTTGCGGAGGTCGCGCGCGAGGTCGCGTGTCGACGAGTACCGCTCGTTCACATCCTTCGACAAAAGCCGGTCGACGATCCAGCAGAACGGTTGCGGGGCTTGACCGTTGAACTTCGTGATCGGAGCCGGCTCCTCGTGCAGGATTGCTGACAGCGTATCGATGGCATTCTCGGCTTCGAACGCCGGCTTGCCCGTGGCCAGCTCGTAGAGGATCGCGCCGAACGCGAACTGGTCGGAGCGGAAGTCGAGCGGCTTTCCGGTGGCTTGCTCGGGCGACATGTAGCCGACCGTGCCGAGGATGGTGCCGGGGTTCGTGCCGGGCATGTCGAGTTGCGCGGTGTCGTCGTCGTCGCCGGCGGGACGGATGATCTTGGCCAGGCCGAAGTCGAGCACCTTGACGTACCCATCTTTGGTCACCATCACGTTCTCGGGTTTGAGATCGCGATGAACGATGCCCTGCTCGTGCGCTGCGGCGAGCCCGTCGGCGATCTGCGCGGCGATGTCGAGAGTCTTGCGATTCGGGAGCGGGCCGTTGCTGAGCAGGCTGCGCAGGTCGCGGCCGTCGATGTACTCCATCACGATGTACGGCGAGCCGGAGCCGTGGTCCATCCCCACTTCGTGAATCGTGACGATGTTCGGATGATTGAGCGCCGAGGCCGAGCGGGCCTCGCGCGTGAAGCGGGCAAGCGTTTCTTTGTCGCCGGAGAGGCGCACCGGCAGCAGCTTGATCGCGACTTTGCGGCCGAGGGATGGGTCGCGGGCGACGTAAACCTCGCCCATCCCGCCCGCGCCGAGCGGCGCGAGAATCTGGTACTGCCCGAGTTGCTCGCGCATCACCGTCATGTAAGAGGGGACCTGCGCGGGATTCTACCGGCAACTGCGCGTCATTGTTGAGGGAACGATTTCACGCGGAGCGCGCGGAGAGGCGGAGAAGAACGGTTTTCTCCGCCTCTCCGCGACCTCCGCGTGAACCGTTCCCTTTGACGACTACGCCGCCTGCGGCACGCGCCGCAGCGTCCGCACCGCTAACTTCCACTGACGACGCGATTGCTGTACGTGCTGGCGCGAGCGGCGGCGGGTTTCCCTCCACGACTTCGAAACGCCGGCCGCCTTCTCCTCGACATGCTGACGCCAGAGTTTGAGCGCGGTCTCGAGGTGCTCCATGGCCACGTGTACGCGGCCGCGGATCTCGTCACCGATGGTGCCGGGAGTCTCGTCGATCTGTGTCTTGACCAGCTTCAGCGCGGCCTGCATCCGAGCCTGCTCGATCTGCGGCAGCGGCGCGGTGCGCAGGTCAGTGGCGAGTCCCATCGCTTTGAACGACGTGATCAGCCACTTCGACGGATCCCACTGATACCAGTGAATGCCGTTGCGGAAGTCGGTCGGGAAACGGTGGTGGAAGCTGTGGTAGCCCTCGCCCAGCGTCAGCATGGCCACGAACCAGTTGTCGCGCGCCGAAACCTCGGCGTTGAACAGCGGCTTGCCCAGCGTGTGCGCCAACGAGTTGACGAAGAACGTGGTGTGGTGGATGACCACGATGCGCAGGAAGCCGCCCCAGAGCAGCCCCGCGATCGGATCGCCGAACGCCGCGCCGATTAGCGTCGGGATGCCGAAGCCGGCTCCGATCAGGATCATCTTGTGCCACTTGTTCTGCCACATCACGATCGGGTTTTTCAGCAGGTCGGGCGAGTTCGCGAACGTGTCGTCGAACTGTTCGTTCTTGTTAAAAATCCAGAAGATGTGCGCCCACCAGAATCCGCGCTGGATGTTGTACGGATCCCAATCTTTGTCGATGTATTTGTGATGCACGCGGTGGCTCGATGACCACCAGAGGATGGAGTTCTCCGCCGCCATCGCGCCGAAGATTGCGAACAGTACCTGCAGCACCGGCGAGGCTTCGTACGTCTTGTGCGAGAAGAAGCGATGGTAGCCGGCGCAGATCGAGAAACCGACCAGTGCGTACATCACCATCATCAGAATCGGCATCCAGAGGTGGAAGCCGTGCGTCCACGTCCATGCGGCCGTTCCGACGATTCCGATGATGGGCGTGAGAGAGAGGAACGCGATGTTCACCCAGTCTTTTTTCTGCTGCTTCACTGTTTCGCTGATGACGACACCTCCAAAGTGCGGACACACGATAACTCCCTTCCCCCGGAGCGTATTGCTCAATTTTGCACATGCTCATCCGTAGCGAAGCGATTGCTGAAACTATCTACGAAGTTCTTCGTTGACAACTACGACTTGTTTCGTACATGATGCGCTCACGAAGGAGAACTCCCCATGAAAACAGCGATCCTGATCCTCCTCGCCATCGCCATCTGCTTCACCGTTTACGCCGCCACTGACTCTCGAAACGGCGTCTGGACCGCGGAGCTGAACAGCGATGGCACCACGCTGCAGATGACGATTTTCCGTGGCAATCACGAGTCGCGCCTCGGCAATCATCACGGCGGCTGGAACAACACGATGGGCTTCGAGTTGTCGCTGGCGTCGCTTACCGGCATCTCGATCGCCGACATCAAATCGACTGCCGCGAACGTGAACTTCACGATGACTCGCCCGGCCGGCACGATCAGTTTCGAAGGCCGCTTCGCGAACGGCAACGGCGCCGGCAATTTCAAGTTCGTCCCGAGCGAACCGTTCGTGCGCGAGATGGCCACGCTCGGCTACACCGATTTCAAAGATGACGATCTCCTCGTCTTCGCCACGACCGATTTCGCACCGCAGACGGTCCGCGATCTTCGCGCGCTCGGCTACCAGCCGACGCAGAAGGAGATCGAGGAGGTTGCGATCTTCCACATCAACGCTCCCGCCATCAAAGAGTTCAACCGCCTCGGCTTCACGAATTTGACGCTGCGCGAGCTGGTCAATCTCCGCGTCGGCAACGTCGACGCGGCGTACGTGAATGGCATGCGCGAGCTCGGCTACACCGACATCTCCGCCCACAAACTCGCCAACCTGGCCATCCTCGGTGTGACGCCGACCTACGTCCGCGAACTGCGCGCCGCCGGCCTCGGCAATCTCACTCCGCAGGAAACGGAAAACCTCCGCGTCGGCAACATCACCCGCGAAAAAATCGACGCCTACAAACGCCTCGGCTTCACGCTCACAGCGAAAGAGCTGAGCGACTTCGGCATCCACGGCGTGACGCCGAAGACCATCGAAGAGCTCCGCGCGATGGGCTACACGAACCTGACGCCGCACCAGCTGATCGAAATGCGCATCTTCGGCGTGACCCCGGACTTCATCCGCAAGATGGAAGCGAGCGGCTACAAAGCGGTGCCGGTGGAGAAGCTGATCAAGATCAAGATGAGTGGTGCGGATGAATTGGTGACTGGGCGGCGGTAAAAAAGCTGTTCACGCGGAGACGCGGAGGGGGATTGGTTTTCTCCGCGCCCCCGCGGCTCCGCGTGAACTAAATCATTGGCAAATCAACGCCACGTTCCCTCGCAGCGGAGATCGCGATCTCATAACCCGCATCCGCATGCCGCATCACGCCCGTCCCCGGATCGGCGGTGAGCACGCGTTGCAGCCGCTCGGCAGCGGAGTCGGTTCCATCCGCGACGACAACCATCCCCGCATGCAGCGAGTAGCCGATGCCCACTCCGCCGCCGTGGTGATACGACACCCATGTCGCACCGGCAGCCGTGTTGAGCAGCGCGTTGAGGATCGGCCAGTCGGCGATTGCGTCCGAGCCATCCTTCATCCCCTCGGTCTCGCGATTCGGCGACGCCACGGATCCCGCGTCGAGGTGATCGCGTCCGATCACGATCGGCGCACTGACTTTGCCAGTACGGACTAACTCGTTGAACAGCAGCCCGGCTTTATCGCGCTCTCCGTAGCCGAGCCAGCAGATGCGGGCCGGCAGTCCCTGAAACTCGACGCGCTTCTGGGCCATGCGGATCCAGCGATGCAGCGCGGCGTCGTGCGGAAAGAGATCGAGGATCGCTTCATCCGTCACGAACAGATCGTTCGGGTCGCCGGAAAGCGCCGCCCAACGGAACGGTCCGCGTCCTTCGCAGAACAGCGGACGGATGAAGAGCGGCACGAAGCCGCCGACGTCGAACGCATCCGCCACGCCCGCCTTCAGCGCCTGCCCGCGCAGGTTGTTGCCGTAGTCGATCGTGATCGCGCCGCGGCGCTGCAACTCCAGCATCGCCCGCATGTGGCGGGCCATCGTGTCGTACGAAAGCTCGATGTACGCGTCCGGGCTGCTGTCGCGCATCGCCAGCGCCGCGTCGTACGAAAGGCCGGCCGGGACGTAGCCATGCAACTCGTCGTGTGCCGAGGTTTGATCGGTGAGAAGGTCGGGGACGATGTTTCGTTCGATGAGCGCTTCGAGCAGCTCGACCGCATTCGCGACGACGCCGATCGACACCGCCTCTCCTCGGTCGCGCGCTTCGAGCGCACGCTTGATCGCCGCATCGAGCGACGGCGCGGATTCGTCGAGGTAGCGCTTGTCGAGCCGGCGCTGGATTCGCGACGGATCGACTTCCGCCACCAGCGCGGTCGCCTCGTTCATCGTCGCTGCGAGCGGCTGCGCGCCGCCCATCCCGCCCAACCCCGCCGTCACCACCAACTTTCCTCGGAGCGAATTGTCGAAGCGCGTCTTCGCCACCGACGCGAAGCACTCGAACGTCCCTTGCAGGATTCCCTGCGTGCCGATGTAGATCCACGAGCCGGCGGTCATCTGCCCGTACATCGTCAAGCCGAGCGCATCGAGGCGGCGGAACTCGTCCCACGTGGCCCAGTGTGGAACGATGTTCGAGTTCGCGATGAGCACGCGCGGCGCGTTTTCATGCGTGCGAAAAACGCCCACCGGCTTGCCCGACTGCACCAGCAGCGTCTCATCGTTCTTCAGCCGCTTCAGCGTCGCCACGATCGCGTCGAAGCACTCCCAGTTCCGCGCCGCCTTGCCGATACCGCCGTACACGATGAGCTGCTCCGGCCGCTCCGCCACCTCGGGATCGAGGTTGTTCATCAGCATCCGCAGCGCCGCCTCCTGCTGCCACCCGAGGCAGGAGATCTCGGTGCCACGCGGCGAGCGGATGACGCGTGTTTCTTCGACGGTCGTAGTCATCACTCGATTCTAGTCCGATGAACGCGATCACTGTCATCCTGAGCCGCCGGAGCGACGTAGCGCGAAGCGCGGAGTCGCGCAGGACGGTCGAAGGACCCCCTGGTGCTTGCCTCGTGAAAAACCGCCGCCCGTACCGGGTTACCAGGTTGGGGGTCCTTCGATCGTCCTCCGCCGTTCCGCGCTTCGCGCTCCAACGCCTCCGGCGGCTCAGGATGACAGTGATGTCGCCTCAATGATCTGATTGCCTTTCAATGCCCACGAAGAAACAGGAGCGCGCCAACGACATCGTCGTGCGGCTCAAACAGATGTACCCGAAAGCGAAGTGCTCGCTCGATTTCACGAACGCCTTCGAACTGCTCATCGCAACGATGCTCTCCGCACAATCGACCGATGCGCGCGTCAACATCGTCACCAAATCGCTCTTCCGCAAGTATCCGAACCCGCAGGCGTTCGCGGACGCCAGTCAGGTCGATATGGAGCGCGACGTCAAGCAGACCGGCTTCTTCCGCAACAAAGCCAAAGCCGTGATCGCCGCCTCGAAGGTGCTCGTCGAACGCCACAACGGCGAAGTTCCCCGCACGATGGACGAACTCACCGCACTCCCCGGCGTCGGCCGCAAGACCGCGAACGTCGTCCTCTCGAACGCGCTCAACATCTCCGTCGGTATCGTCGTCGACACCCACGTCACCCGCGTCTCCGGCCGCCTCGGCCTGACCGCAAACACCGACGCCGAAAAAATCGAGCAGGACCTGATGAAACTCATCCCACCAAAGGAGTGGACCAACTTCTCCCACCGCCTCATCGCCCACGGCCGCACGATCTGTATTGCACGGAAGCCAAAATGCGCGGAGTGCGCGTTGAATGATTTGTGTCCGAGTGCGGAGGAACCACCGGAGTAGGCCTTAACCACAGAGGCACAAAGGACACAGAGAGATTCCTTTGTGCTCTTTGTGTCTCTGTGGTGAAACGCTTTATCCAAACGGATTACGGCGGATCGTAAGTCCCCAATTTCGTCCACGGACCACACCTCGCAATCCTCCAGAACGTCTTCGCACCTCCGATGAGAAAGCCGTGTTTGCGGATCGACTCATGTCCGTACCAGGAGCACGTCGGTTGGAAGCGGCATTGGATGACTCCGTGCAAATGCGGGGAGACCAACACGCGGTATTCGTCGATCGCGGCGACGGTGGCGCGCGCGTCGAAGGCGTAGCGGGGCGGCACGAGGAGGTCGTGGGCGATCCAGGCGGCGAAGATTGAGACGAGGATCAGCCGCGTTCGGCGGCTTTGGCTTCGTCCCATAGCGCGTCCATTTCTTCGAGGGTTAGTTGATCGACGTTGCGGCCGGATTCGCGGACGCGCGATTCCATCGATTCGAATCTTCGCGAGAACTTGCGGTTCGTCGACTGCAGCGCTTCCTCGGCATTTACGTTCAGCTTGCGGGCGATGTTGGCGATCGTGAAGAGGAGGTCGCCGACTTCTTCCTCGACGTGCGACGCGTCTCCCGAGTCGATCGCTTCGTGCAGCTCAGCAATCTCTTCGTCGAGTTTGTGAAAGACATCCTCGGTGCGGCGCCAGTCGAAGCCGACGCGCGCCGCCTTCTCGGTCAGGCGCGAGGCGCGCAGCAGCGCCGGCAGCGACTGCGGGACGCCGGCGAGCACGCTCTTGTTCTCCGCTTTGCGCTCCTCGTTCTTCTGCTTCTCCCAATTCACGAGAACCTGATCGGCGTCGTTCGCCTCGACGTCGCCGAAGACGTGCGGATGGCGGCGTACGAGCTTGTCGTGGATGGTGGTGATGGCGTCGTAGATGTCGAACGAACCTTCTTCGCGCGTCAGCTCGGCGATGAAAACCGCTTGCAGCAGAAAATCGCCGAGCTCCTCGGCCAGCGAGGTGCGGTCATCGCGGTCGATGGCATCGACGACTTCGTACGACTCCTCGATCACGAACGGTTTCAGGCTCGGCAGCGTCTGCTTGCGGTCCCACGGACAGCCGTTCGGGCCGCGGAGGGTTTGCATGAGATGCACGAGCTCGTCAAAGGAACGCTTGGGCATGGAAGCATTCTAAGCGGCTGGTGTTAGCATCACGCGCCAACTCATCAATCTCCATTTTCCATGTCGAACCAGGTCTTGATCGTGGCCTCTGATGCGGCCGCAAAAGCGCCGGCCGAAGTCGCCGCTTCGCTCAGCTTCACGCCGGTCGTGACGGCCTCGGAGCAGGAGGCGCTCGATCTGTTGGACCGGCAGACATTCAGCGTGATCGCGGTCAGCGGCGGCGATGGATGGCAGCGGGTTCGCGACGAAGCGGAGCGCAAGCAGCCGGCGGCGCGCGTGCTCGAGTTGCCTGAGTCGAACGGCGACGACGGCGCGGTACGGCGTTTGATGATTCGCTATCTCGATCGCCGCGCGCGTCTGCCGCATTTCGATTCCGAGGAGCGGTACCGGTTTCTGTCGAGCATCCTCGAGTCGTTCACGGCCACGCTGGAGTTGAAAGAAGTGTTGCGTCGGATCGTCACGATCACGCGGCAGGAGTTCGGGGCCGATCGCGCGTGGCTGCTGCATCCGGTGAACGAGAAGGCGGACGTTGCGAACGTTCGCTTTTCCGTCAGCTCGCCCGATTTCGCGATTGCGCCCGACGCATCTGTATCCTCGTTGTCGCTGAAGAATTCGGCGAATCTGATCCGCCGTCTGCTCGAAGCCGACGGACCGGTCAGCGTTCGCGAAGGCGACCCTGATCTCGACACCGACCACGCTGCGCGTTTTCAGGTCCGCTCCGAATTGATTCAGGTTCTGCGTCCTCGCGACGACGAGCCGTGGGCGTTCGGGCTTCATCAATGTTCGTCGGCGCGCGAATGGACGGACGAGGAGGTCTCGCTCTTCGCGGAGATCGGCCGTTACGCCACGCTCGCGCTCAACAACACGCTGCTGCACGAACGCGCGGTCCGCGAGATGGCAAAGGTCACCGCGATCCTCGATCAGATTCCGGAGTCGGCGGCGATCTACGACTCGAAGGGACAGCTGGAGCGGATGAACGCGGCGGCGCAGCGCGAGCCGGTTTCGCTCTTCGCGAGCGATCCCGAGGGACGGCTGCGGAAGAACCGGCACCGGTACATTGATGGGAGTCCGCTCGAAGCGGATGACCTGCCGTCGATTCGCGCGTTGCGCGGCGACATCGTCAAGTCCGACTACCTCGTGCATGACGCGCGCAGCGGCGACGATCGCGTCGTCAATCTGAAGGCGGCGCCGATCCGCGACGACCGCAATCACATCATCGGATCGGTGGTGCTTTCGCGCGACGTCACCGACGAGCGCCAGACCGCGGAACGCGAAGCGTGGCGCCGCCGCCGGGCCGAATGTCTGGCCACGCTCGGCGTCGACACGGTCACTGTGCAGCCGTCGTTCGAAGAACTCGACGATCCTGCCAAACGCGTTGCAGACGCAGTCGGCGGCACGGCCATGATTTATCTCTACCACTCGCCGTCGAGCGAGCTGCATATGGTCGGCATGGCTTCCGTCGCGCCAGTGGCGAAGGAAGTGCAGCGCTTCCGCGATTACCTTTCCCACAATCCGTATCACGCCGGCGAAGGCATTCCGGGCACCGTTTTTCAGATCGGACGTCCGCTGCTGTACTCCGATTTCGGCGGCAAGACGGCGGCCGATTTCGCGCGCGACGCGAACGAAGGCGAGCTGGTTTCGGCGATGAACGAGCAGACGCTCATCGCCACGCCGATCGAATCGTACGGCGACCGCATCGGCGCGCTGGTCATCGCGCGGTCGGATTCGCGGCGGAGTTTCGATGCCGAGGATCTCGAGTTTGCGCAAGCGGTTGCGGAGCGGATCGGTGCGGCCAGCCACATCCATCGCCTCACGCGCATCTCGCAGGAAGGTCATCGCGCGGCCGAGGAGCTGGCTAGGCGCGAGGTCGATGCGCGTGTGCGGTTCGAGGCGGTCATCGAGACCGCGCCGATCGGCGTTGCCGTTTTCTCCGCGGATGAATTGCGATTCGAGCTCGCCAACGCGCGTTTCGTCGATTACGTCGAGCGACTTGGGAAAATCTCGCCCGATACGCGCCTCATTGGGTTGCGTGTCGATGAAGTCATTCCCTCGCTGGAGAAGCCGCTGAAGCAGGTCGCCGAGTCAGGCGAGATGCGTTTCGACGAAGCGTTCAAAGCGGAGACGCGGCCGACGCCGACGTACATCAATCGAATCGTCTCCGCTGTGCGCGGACGTTTCTCCGGCATCACGCAGAGCCTGACCGTTCTGATTCAGGACGTGACCGATCAGGTCAACGCGCGGCGAGAGATCGAAGACCTGGCGCAGGCGATGGCCGAGCGCTCGGCGCGGCTCGATTCGATCCTCAGCTCGATGACGGACGGCCTCTGGGTCTACGACGTGAGCGGACAGGTCATCTCCGTCAATGAGGCCGCCATCACGCTGTTCGGATTCGGATCGCGCACCGAGGCGGTCGAGCATGGATCGTTTGCAACGTTGAAGCTGCGCTATCCGGACGGACGTCCGATCCCATCCGACGATCTGCCGCACGCGCGTGCGCTGCGCGGCATGACCGTGCCCGACTACCTGGCCATCGGGCGGCACTTCATTACCGGCAAGGATCTCGATCTATCCATCGCCGTCGCGCCGATCGAAAGCAACGGCATCGTCGGCGCCGTCCTCGTCATCCGCGACATTACGGCGCTGCAGGAGCTCGACCGGAAGAAGGACGAGTTCCTCTCCGTCGCCTCGCACGAGCTGCGCACGCCGCTGACGACAATCAAGGGCTACACGCAGTTGCTAGCGCAGACCATCAACGATCTGCCCCCCGAGGAACGCGGGACGTATTTGACCGCGGTGCTTGGGGAAGTCGATCGGATGATGGGACTCATTTCCGAACTGCTCGATGTCTCACGCATCGAGACCAACCGGCTGCAGATCGATCGCCAGCCGATTTCGTGGCGTGAGTTCATCGACCGACGCGCCAACGCGTTTCGCGTACAGAACCCGGGGCGCACGATCCGTTGCGCGGCCGACGTACCGGAGACGACGCTGCACGTCGATCCTGACCGCATGCGGCAGGTGGTCGACAACCTCATCTCGAACGCCATCAAGTATTCGGCGGACGGCACCGACATCGACATCGTCACGCAGATCGACGGGAATCACATGCTGACCGCGGTCATCGATCACGGCATCGGCATTCCGACCGACGAGATCCCGAAACTCTTCGAGCGTTTCCACCGCGCGCGCAACGTTTCCAGCCGCTACTACGGAGGGCTGGGACTCGGCCTCTACATTGCCAAAGCAATTGTTGAGGCGCACAACGGTTCGATCAGCGTGGTCAGCGAAGAAGGGCAAGGGGCGACGTTTACGATTCGGCTGCCGCTGCCGTAGCGTCGCCCGACCGCGCTGCGGAACGTTGTGGCGACAGTATTGAAGGAGCCTTGGGCAACCAACGCTGCCGGCCGTGCCGGCCCGGCTTCCGATACAATCCGCGCGCTTTTGAGGAGGGTCCCCGTGCGCTTTCGCCTGTTGCCCCGTGAAGAGACGTTTTACGCCGACTTCATCGCCATGGCTGACCAGCTCAAGGCCGGCGCGCGGCTGCTCGAAGAGATGTTCGCCACCGACCCTCCCATCGCCGACAAAGCGCACGAGATCAAAGAGGTCGAGCACAAGTGCGACTTCCTCACGCACGAAATCATTCAGCGGCTGAACAAGACGTTCGTGACGCCGATCGACCGCGAAGACATTCATTCGCTGGCGCGCACGCTCGATGACGTGATGGACGCGATCGACAACGCGGCCAGTCTCGTGCCGCTGTACAAGATCGACCGCGTCCGTTTCGGCGCCCGCGAGCTGGCCAAAATCATCTCGGCCTCGGCCAGCGTGGTTCGCGACGCATGTGTAGCGCTCGAGAGACACAGCGGCGTCCTCGAATGCGCCGTCGAGATCAACCGGCTCGAGAACGAAGCCGACCGCGTGCACCAGAAAGCGGTGGGACAGCTCTTCGACGACGAGCGCGATCCGATCGCGGTGATGAAGTGGAAAGAGATCCTCGACCTGCTCGAGGACGCCACCGACCGCTGTGAGGACGTAGCGAACCTGCTCGAGAACGTCGTCGTGAAACACAGCTGATGCCGAGTCACCTCTTTTTCATCGTGGCCGGTCTGATCGGCGTCGCGTTGGTGTTCGACTACATCAACGGCTTCCACGACGCTGCGAACTCGATCGCCACGATCGTCTCCACGCGCGTGCTCTCACCGGGACAGGCCGTGGTCTGGGCGGCGTTCTTCAATTTCGTAGCCGCGTTCGGGTTCGGAACGGCTGTGGCGAAGACGATCGGCAAGGGGATGATCGACATCCACTCCGTCACCTTCGGCGTGATCTTCGGCGGGTTGATGGGCGCGATCATCTGGGACCTCATCACCTGGTACTTCGGCCTGCCCACGAGCTCGTCGCACGCGCTCATCGGCGGCTACGCGGGCGCGGCAGTGGCGCGCTCGATGTCATTCAGCGTGATCGAACCGAGCGGCTGGTCGAAGACGCTGATCTTCATCATCCTCGCGCCGATGATCGGGCTGGTGCTCGGTCTGGTCATTACCTCGATCACGTACTGGCTTTTCCGCCGGTCATCGCCCGCGCGCGTCGACCGCGTCTTCCGCAAAGCGCAGCTCGTGTCGGCCGCGTTCTATTCGCTCGGACACGGAACCAACGACGCGCAGAAGACGATGGGCATCATCGCCGGCGTCCTCTTCACGGCCGGCTACATCAAGACATTCTCGATTCCGATCTGGGTCATCCTCATCGCGCACACCGCCATCGGCCTCGGCACGCTCTCCGGCGGCTGGCGCATCATCCATACGATGGGGTCGAAGATCACGAAGCTGCAGCCGGTGGGCGGCTTCGCGGCCGAGACCGCCGGCGCGATCACGCTCTTTCTGGCGAGCTCGTTCGGCATCCCCGTCTCGACGACGCACACCATCACCGGCGCGATCGTCGGTGTGGGCGCGACGCGCCGCCTCTCCGCCGTCCGCTGGGGCGTCGCCGGCCGCATCGTCTGGGCGTGGATTCTGACCATCCCGATGGCGGCGTTCATGGGCGGACTGATGTACTGGGTCGCGGCTGCGTTCGGGGCGAAGTAGCTGTCATCCTGAGCCGCCGAAGCCGCGTAGTGCGAAGCACGGAGCGGCGCAGGACGGTCGAAGGACCCCCTGATGCTTGCATCGCGATTACCCGCCGCCCGCCCCCTGGTTAACAGGCGGGGGGTCCTTCGACCGTCCTACGCTGCGTCGGCTTCGCCTATGCAGCTCCGGCGGCTCAGGATGACAGGCGCCCGGCGCTCTGTCGGCGGCAATATTTTTCGTATACTGCCCGTTTCCAGAGCGACCCTGAAAGAGTCCTGATCGAGGTAAAGCCAATGAAACCAGAGATTCACCCGAAATATCAGCAGGTTCAGGCGCACTGCGCCTGCGGCGAAACGTGGACCACCGGCTCGACTAAAAAAGAGCTGCGCGTCGAGATTTGCTCGAAGTGCCATCCGTACTTTACGGGCAAGCAGAAGCTGCTCGATACGGCCGGCCGCATCGACCGCTTCCAGCAGCGCTTCGCCAAAAAGGCCGGCCCGAAAGAAGCCGCGGCAAAATAATGTCCGCCCGTCAGGCTTGGCTCGGCGCAGCAAAGCTGATCACTGGCACCTTCAACGGCGTTACGAACGGTCTGACTTCGGCCATGCCGGCCGCGGCAGCTACGGCTGACCGCAACGTCGACATGCTCATCGGCGGGCAGGCCGTACTCGAAGGCGTGATGATGCGCTCGCTCACCGGCTACTCGGTGGCCGTGCGCCAGCCGAACGGCGAAGTCGCGATCAAGAAAGACAAGCTCGTCTCGATCACGGCCAAGTATCCGTTCCTCAAGTTCCCGGTCCTGCGCGGCTCCGTCGTCCTGATCCAATCGCTCATCCTCGGCATGCGCGCGCTGAACTACTCGGCGAGCGTGGCCACGGAAAACGAGGCGGGCGAGCAGGAGATGTCGAACTGGGCCATGGCCAGCACGATGATCATCGCGCTGGCGATGGGCATCGGCGTCTTCATCCTGGCGCCGCTCGGGATCACGAACCTGATCCGCCACTTCTTCGCGCCGCACATGGGCAACATCGCCTACAACGCCATCGACGGCTTGCTGCGCGCGGTCTTCTTCTTCGTCTACATCCTCTCGATCTCGTTCATGGACGAGATCAAACGCGTGTTCCAGTACCACGGCGCTGAGCATAAGACGGTCTACACGTTCGAAGCGAACGAGGAACTGACTGTCGAGAACGCGCGCACGAAGTCGACGCTCCATCCGCGCTGCGGCACCAGCTTCCTGATGTTCGTCATGGCCATCTCGATCCTGGTCTTCTCGCTGGTGCCGTCGACGGTTCCGTTCGCCGTGAAGTTCCTGGCGCGTGTGGTGCTGATTCCGCTGATCGCCGGCCTGGCCTACGAGGTCATCCGCTTCTCGGCCCGCCACCTCAGCAATCCGGTCTGCCGTCTGCTGACGCGTCCGGGCATGCTGCTGCAGAAGATCACCACGAAAGAACCTGACGACCTGCAACTCGCCGTCGCCATCACCGCGCTGAAGGAAGCGCTGATGTACGACATCGTGGACGAGACTCAGGCCGCCGTCGCTTAGCTACGCTTCTGGAATCGACCGTGGGAAGGCGCATGACGCGCCTTCCCATTTTTGTTTTTGTCAGGATTGCACCATGTACGAAAAACTCGACGAGATCGAAAAACGCTACGAAGAGCTGCAACAGAAGATGGCCGATCCCGCTGTGGCCACGGACGTCGCTGTCTTCCGCGACACGATGAAAGCTGTCTCGGAGATCGACGACGTCGTGTTCAAGTACCGCGAGCTCAAAGACATCAACAAGCGCCTGGCCGACGCGCGAGAGATGCTGAAGTCCGACGACGACATGCGCGAGCTCGCGGAGATGGAGATCGCCGAGCTGGAGCCGAAAGCGCCCGCGCTGGAGAAAGACATCCAGCTTCTGCTGCAGCCGAAGGATCCGAATGACGACAAGAACGTCTTCGTCGAAATCCGCGCCGGCACCGGCGGCGATGAGGCCTCGCTCTTCGCCGCCGAGATCATGCGCATGTACATCCGTTACGCGGAGATGCAGCGCTGGAAGGTCGACATGACCGACGCGAACTACTCCTCGGTCAACGGCATCAAAGACGCGACACTCCTCATCGAAGGCAACAAGGTCTACTCGAAATTGAAATTCGAGTCGGGCGTGCATCGCGTGCAGCGCGTCCCGCAGACCGAGACGCAGGGCCGCATTCACACCTCGGCGATCACCGTCGCGGTGCTGCCCGAAGTAGAAGACATCGACATCCAGGTCAACGAAAAGGACCTGCGTATCGACACATTCTGTTCGTCCGGCCCCGGCGGCCAGTCGGTCAACACGACCTACTCCGCCGTGCGCATGACCCATCTTCCGTCCGGCGTGGTCGTTTCCTGTCAGGACGAAAAGTCGCAGATCAAGAACCGCCAGAAAGCGCTGAAAGTGCTCAAGGCGCGCCTGTACGACATCGAGCGCCAGAAGCGCGAGGACGAGTTGTCCGCGACGCGCAAAGGCCTGATCGGCAACGGCGACCGCTCGGAGAAAATCCGCACCTACAACTTCCCGCAGGACCGCGTCACCGATCATCGAATCGGACTGACCGTCCACAACCTCCCCGACATCATGAACGGCAATCTCGACGTCCTCCTCGAGCCGCTCAGCGGCCACTTCCAGGCCGAGAAACTGCGTGAGGCAGTCGAGGCGCGGTAAGATTTCGCCATGTCGCGAACATTTGAAGAAGTACGGGATCAAGCGTTGGCGCTGACGCCCGAAGAGCGTGGTCACCTCGCCGAAGAACTGCTCGACAGCGTCGAGTCAGACGAAGGCATCGAGTGGGATGACGAGTACGCGGCGGAAATCCAGCGACGCGTCGGCGAAATCGACGCGGGAACCGCCGAGACCATTGATTCCGACGAGGCGATCGCTAACGTGCGACGCATTCTCAACGATGCGCGCCAGACATCATCGAGCCGCTGATCGAGAATTGGCCGACGCGACGCTTTACCTCGATGGTGAACGCGCCGGCTATGGCGACCGGTTTGTTGCCGCCTTTCTCGCTGCCCGAGACTTCGTCCTTCAGTTTCCAAATTCAGGAAAGCCCGGCTATCGGGGAACTCGTAGCTGGAAAGTGACTGGCTTCCCCTACTCCGTCGTCTACGTGATTCGTGGCGAAGTCCTTTTCATTGTTGCCGTTGCTCATCATCGCCGCCGTCCCGATTACTGGCATTCTCGCTTACGCTAAGCTCCCCTCATGAAATCGCGCATCGATCAAGTCATCAAACGCGAACAGGCCGACTATCTCGACACACTCCTCGCTCCTCGCGACGCGCTCCTCGCGCGGATGGAAGAGTTTGCGGCGGAGCATGGTCATCCGATTGCGGATGCCGAGGTCGGGCAGCTGATGCGAATTCTGGTGAGGGCGAAGCAGCCGACGCATCTCATCGAGGTCGGCACGAACATCGGCTACTCCGTGGTCGTCCTCGGCCGCGAATGCGCTGCGGACGCGGTGCTGGAGACGATCGAGCTCGATCGCGACATCCTCGCCACCGCGAAACGATTTGTCGCCGAGGCGCAGCTTGCGTGTGAGGTGCGGTTCCATCAGGGGAAGGCGCTCGAGGTTCTGCCGGCGCTCGACGGCCCGTTCGACTTTGTCTTCATCGATTGCGTGAAGACCGAGTACGAGCAGTATCTCGATCAACTCCTGCCGAAGCTCAGCAAGGGCGCGATGATCGTCTGCGACAACCTGCTCTGGGGCGGCAAAGTCGCCGAGGATGTCCACGATGCGTCGACGGATGCGCTTCGCGCGTTCAACAAACGGATCACCACCGATCCGCGGCTGACCACGATCGTCCTCGCCGCCGGCGACGGCGTGGGCATTTCGATCGTGAACTAAAAGGCCGCCCTCGCGGGCGGCCTTCGATTGAAGTCGATTGGATTGCGTTTACTTCGACGCTGCTGCGGCCGGGGTGGCGGCTTTGATCGTCGCCTTCATCGGGACCTTGACGACCGGATTCACCTTGTCGTTGGTGTAGATCGTCACCGCGCCGTCGACATCGCCGGGCTTCGCGTCCTTGGCGATCTGCAGCGTCACTTCGTACTCGCCCTTGTTGGCGCTAGGCTTCACGCTCGTGATGATTGCGGGAACGCTCGACTCCGCCTTCGAAACGACGAACGACTCCGGCGCTTTCAGGTTGTTCGAGTGCAGCATGACCATGCGCGTTGCGGAGACGTCGTTCGGCGTCACTTCGCCGAAGTTGAGCATCGACGGCTCGACGCGGAAGGTCGGACGGATCACGCCGGAGATGCTGACGAAGTAGTCCGGCTGATGCTTGGAGTTCGTGTAGATGTGGACCTTGTCGGCCAGCGCGCCGACGTTGGCGTTCGGACCGCCGACGGTGATGTTCACCTTGTACTGATCCTGACCCGGGCGGCCGACGTTCGGCGCCTTGTCGGCGTCAGCGACTTTCTCGTAGGTCGTCTTCACCCACTTGACCGGCTCGTTCGTAGCCGGATCGATAGGCAGGTCGATCTTCGTCACCTGGAACGGCTCATCCTCTTCCGAGTAGAGCATCACCGACTGCGTGTCGGCGTCGCCCTGCAGGAGGTTAAAGCGGACGAAACCGGCCGGGAAGGCCTCGACGTACGGCTTCACGACCGCGTGGATCGTGAGCTGCGAGGTCGGCGTGGTCGGATCGTTCGTCTCGAGCGTGACGGTCTTGGCGATCGGGCCCGCGAAGGCGGCCGTATCGACGTGCGCCGTCACTTTGCCGGTCTCGCCGGGCTTGATGACCTTATCGAAGTCAGCGACCGTGCAGCCGCAGCCGGGCTTGGCGGCGATGATCTGCAGGTCTGTGTCGCCGGTGTTCTTGACCAGGAACGACCAGTCGAGTTTCTCGCCCTTGGCGATCGTGCCGTAGTCTTTGACGGGCTCGACGATGGTGAGGCGGGGGGCCTTCGCTGCTTCCGTTGCGGCGGCTTCGGCTTTCTTCGCCGCGGGAGCCGCCGTCTTCTTCGCCTTGGCCGGCTGATCGGCAGCAAAGGAAAGAGTGGCGGTCAACGCGGTCAGGACCGCGATCATGACGACAAGAATTCGCTTCGACGACATGGACAAAATCCTCCTGTGTTGAACGACTGAAAAGTTACTCGTGGACTCGGATTCGAACACCCTGCCGTGAATGACGATTCCCTTGCTAACGGTGCCGTCATTCTACAATCGGCGCTTCCGGACATGCTTCTTGCTCAGTCCGCACCGCAATGGCTCACGTCAAAGAACTACCACCTCTGAAAAAGGTTTACCTCATCGGAATTGGCGGCACGGCCATGGCCTCGCTCGCCGGAATGCTGAAGGAGCGCGGCTACGAAGTGGCCGGCTCCGACGAGCACGTCTATCCGCCGATGTCGACCTATCTCGATCGCCTCGGCATCGCCGTACTCGAGGGGTATACGAAGGACCACCTCGTCACGTTCCATCCCGACCTCGTTGTGATCGGCAACGTGGCGGCCTCGACCAATGCCGAAGCGGCCGCCACGCTGGAGCTCGATCTGCCGTACACGTCGATGCCCGAGGCCATCCAGCAGCTCTTCATCAAAGGGAAGCATTCGATCGTCGTGGCAGGGACGCACGGCAAGACCACCACGACGTCGCTGATGGCGTGGCTGCTGGAGTCGGCTGGGCGCGATCCGAGCATGGTGGTCGGCGGGATTCCGCTCAATTTCAATCAGAACTTCAAGCTGGGCGACGGGCCGGAGTTCGTCATCGAGGGCGACGAATACAACACGTCGTTCTTCGACAAAGGTCCGAAGTTCCTGCACTACCACGCCAATACGTTCCTGCTGAACAACATCGAGTTCGATCACGCCGACATCTACGCGAATCTCGACGCGATCATCGAAGCGTTCCGCGACGGCGTACAGCAGGTCGCGCCTGGCGACGTGATCGTGGCGAATGGCGACGACGCGAACGTGACGCCGCTGCGCTCCGATGCACGCGGACGCTGGTTCACCTTCGGCATGTCGCGCGGCTGCGATATTTATGCGACCGACGTTGAGTTCTTGCCGGAAGGGAACGCGTTCACCGCGTGGTGGGAAGGAAGCGAATGGTTTCGCTTCCGGACGAATCTCTCCGGCCAGCACAACGTCGTCAACGCGCTTGCGGACATCGCCATCGCCCGCATGCGCGGCGTTTCGGCGGAGGAGATTCAGCGTGGGCTGGAAACGTTCCAGGGCATCAAGCGGCGGATGGAAGTTCGCGGCGTAGAACGCGGCGTGACGGTGATCGACGACTTCGCGCATCATCCCACCGCGATCGACACCACCGTCGCCGGCGCGAAGCGTCGCTATCCCGGCCAGCGGATCTGGGCGCTGTTCGAGCCGCGTTCGATCTCATCCAGCCGCAAGGAGTTCGAGGACGGCTACATCGATGCCTTCCACCAGGCCGACCGCGTCATCGTCGGGCCGATCTTTCACAAAGGCCGCTACGAAACGCGCTACGGCCTCGACAAGATGATGTCGGTCCCCGCGATCGTTGAGCGCCTCAACGCCGACGGCATCCCCGCCGAACAGATCGACGACATCGATGCGATCGCGGATGTCGTCGCCCGCGAAGCGAAGCCGGATGACGTGATTCTGGTGATGTCATCAGGATCATTCGAAGGCGTGCACGAGAAGATCCTCGATCGGCTGCGGCTGTCATCCTGAGGCCGCCGGAGCCGGGAGCTGCGAAGCAGCGGAACGGCGGAGAGCCTGCCCTGAGCGCAGCCGAAGGGACGCCGAAGGATCTCAAACTTCCCAAGCTGTGTTGAATCCCAGTGGTTTCAGCAGAAGTTGTGCATCTTGAGATCCTTCACCGTCCTGCGCCGCTTCCGCGCTTCGCGCTCCACGGCTCCGGCGGTTCAGGATGACAGGCGCGCGCTCTCGCGCTGTTACCCCAACCACCACAAACCCGCCCACACTTTCACGTCGATCAGCACGCCCTCGCCGTTCTTTCGTTTCAGCCAATCGGCGACGGCGTTGCGCGGGATGCGATGCACGGCAATGTCCTCGCCGCCAACGCCGCCGCCCTCTCCGCATTTCGACAATCCTCGGGCGCGGTAGAAGGTCACTAGCTCCGAGGTGATCCCGGGCGACGTTGGACAGGTCGCCAGCCGCTCGACCGATTCGCAGGCGTAGCCCGTCTCCTCTTCCAGCTCCCGTTTCGCCGTTTCGGCCGGATCGTCGTGACCATCCTCATCGCCGACCAGTCCCGCCGGAAAGTCGATGCCGCGAGCGTTGACCGGACGGCGGAACTGTTCGACGAAGAGGACGCGATCGTCGTCGGTAACGGCAAGGATCGCTACGGCCGACTTCCCTTTTTTGCGCTCGGCAAACTCCCAGCCGTCCTTCTCAAAAACGAGCAACTTCTTTCCTTCGAAGATCGGTTTCATAGTCAGAAGAGACTACCTTGCGGAGTTGGGCGGCGGAAAGCATCCGTCGTGAAGTCGTAGCGTTTTTCGTTGAGTCCCAGCCTCCGGCAGGTCACTTCGAACATCGACTCGATCTGATCGGCGAAGATCCCTTTCCCGCGCTGCCGGATTCCCCACTGCGGGTCGTACAGCTTGCCATCCCGCAGATCGCGGACGCGGTTCATTACCTTCTCTTTGCGGTCGGGATAGTGCTCTTCGAGCCAGCGCTCGAACAGCGGCGCGACCGCCCATGGCAGGCGCAGGACGACGAATCCCGCGGTCGTGCCGCCGGCGTCCGCGGCGGCTTTGAGGATGGCGGGCATCTCGTGGTCGGTGATGGCCGGAATGATCGGCGCAACCATGACCCCGGCAGGGATGCCCGCCTTCGCCAGCATCTCGATCGCCGCGATGCGCAGCTCCGGCCGCGACGCGCGCGGCTCCATCAGATTCGCGAGATGCGGATCGAGCGTGGTCACGGAGATGTGTACCGATACGGCGTTGTGCGCGGCCAGTTCCTGCAGCACGTCGATGTCGCGCGTGACGAGATGGTTCTTGGTGATGATGCCGACCGGATTGCGGAACTCCGCCAGCACCTGCAGACAGCGCCGCGTGATCTGCAGCTTCCGTTCGATCGGTTGGTAGGGATCGGTGACGCCGCTGATGGCGATCATGCGCGGCTGGTACTTCTTCGACATCAGCTCTTCGCGCAGCAGTTCCGGTGCGTCGTCCTTTACCAGGATTTTCGTTTCGAACTCGAGTCCCGCGGAGAAGCCGAGGTATTCGTGCGACGGGCGCGCGAAGCAGTAGATGCAACCGTGCTCGCAGCCGCGATACGGATTGATGCTGGTGTCGAAACCGACGTCGGGGCTGTCGTTGTGCGCGAGGATGGTGCGCGTCGGATCGCGCAGAAAAATCGTGCGCGGCAGAGGCGACGGCTCGTCGTCGTTTTGCGCATCCTCGTCATGGACGTACTCAATTCGTTCGAAGCGGTTCTGCGGGTTCCAGCTCGCGCCGCGGCCTTTGATCGGGGTGTTGGAATCCGGGGTCGACATCGCGACCGAGGCTACCGCGCGCGTCAAGAAATGCGGATAAAATTTCGTCACCTCTCTCGGTGCCGCCGGAAGTTCTCTACTGCCTGAAGAATCATTTGAACCACAAGACACAAAGAGCACAAAGGAGATCTCTTTGTGCCCTTTGTGTCTCTGTGGTTAAACGCTTTTGACTTCGTCGATCTCGCGCATCTTCCGCAACTGTGGCGCCCAGGTCATCGTCAGCGCGACGACGATCAGCGTCATGATCCCGCCGAAGATCACGGATGGTACCGTGCCGAGGAGGCGCGCCGCGAGGCCGGACTCGAATGCGCCGATCTCGTTCGACGAGCCGATGAAGATCTGATTGACCGACGAGACGCGGCCGAGCATGTGCTGCGGCGTCAGCGTCTGCAGCAGCGTCCCGCGGATGATCACGCTCACGTTGTCAGCCATTCCGCCGATGGTCAGCAGCGCGAAGGAAATCCAGAAGTTGCGCGAGATCGCGAAGCCGATGATCGTCAGTCCGAAGATCGCCACCGAGGCGAAGAGCGCCGCGCCGGTGCGCCGCATCGGACGGCGATGCGCGACGATGATGCCGGTCACCAGCGATCCTGCCGCCGGTGCCGCGCGCAGGATACCGAGGCCTTGCGGGCCGGCGCCGAGCAGGTGCGCGAAGATCGGCAGGAGCGCGACTGCGCCGCCGAAGAGAACCGAGAAGAGATCGAGCGTCATCGCCGCGAGCAGAATGCGCTGGCCGAGGAGGAAGCGGATTCCGATGCGCAGGCTCTCGCCGATCGGCATCGCAGCTTCTGTCGAGGGCCGCGCATCGTGCGCGATCAGCCAGAGCGCACCTAGCGAGAGGGTCATCATCACGGTCACGACGCTGTACGCCGCAGCGGCACCGGCGAAACCGTAGATCAGTCCTCCGATTGCCGGTCCGAGGACGGCTGCGAACTGCCACGTCGAGCTGCGCCACGCCACCGCGTTTGCGAACAGATCGCGCGTCACGACCTCGGCGGAAAGTGCCGTGAACGCGGGGCGGATGAAACTTCGCGCGATGCCGCTCAGAAAAATGACGAGGTAGATCGGCCAGACGTGTCCTTTGCCGATCATGCCGCTGGTCGTGAACAGCAGCAGCGCGATGGCGGACAACAGCATCGCGAACGTGCCCGCGATGGCGATCGGACGTCGCGGCAATCGATCGGCGACATGCCCCGCATACAACGCCACGGCGATGAACGGCAGCGCCTCGGCAAGCCCGATCATGCCGAGCGCCAGCGGATCGCGTGTGGCCTGGAAGACCTGCCAGCCGACGACGACGATCTGCGCCTCGCGCGCGACGGTGGAGGTGGCGTAGCCAAGGATCAGCCAGAGAAAGTTTCTGACGCGCAGCGCGGCGTACGGATCGTGCGTGGCCAAGCGGCTGCGGAGGGTACCATCGGCTCCAATGAGGTTCACGAAAACGCAGATCGCCTACGCGCTGCTGATCGTCTGCGCGTCCGCGCGGCTGCTGCTGCAGATGGCGGCGCTGCCGCCGTTCGCGGGACTGGACGAGGTCTATCACGTGGCGCGGCTGGCGTTCGTCCGCGCGGAGCATCGCAATCCGACGACGAGCGAGCCGTCGATCCCGCCGTATTTGATGGAGACGCTCGAAGAAGGGTTGCAACCGACCGGGTCGCCGCATCCTCAACTGCACATTTCTGCAATGCCCTCGATGGGCGAAGCGGGCGAACGCTGGCCGGCGATCGTTGCGGCTCGCGGCGGACGCGTCGTCGTCGATCGTCCGTTCACTCCCGCCGATCTCAAGCCGTACGTCGTCAAGAATTACGAAGCGCAACAGACGAGCATCTATTACTCGCTGATCGCGCCGCTGGCGCCAATCCGCAGCGCCCTTTTCGAATTGCGCGCCTGGCGTGCGATGTCGCTGCTTTTCGCGCTGATCACTGTTCTCGCAACGGCCGAAATCGGACGGCGCTGGTTCGGACCGATCGGGATCCTCGGCGGCGCGATTCTCGTCTCGCTGCCGACGTGGGAAACGCTGGTCATGCGCGCGGGGAACGATGCGTTTGCATGCATGCTCGTGGCGATCGCGGTGCTGATCAGCGTGACGGCGCCGAAACGCGCGTTCGGCATCGCAGCGGAGGCGATCGTCTGGGGACTGGCACTCAACGCGAAGATGTACACGTGGCCGTTGTGGGTCATTCTGCCGGCGTTGTGGTTGCTCCAGCGAGCTCCAAAGAAGCGCGTCATCGCCGTGATGGTGGTTTCCCTGATCGCGGTGCTGCTCACGTTCGCCGAGCTCTCGTCGAGGACGCGCAATCCGTTGGGTGTAGTGGCGTTCGATCGGCCGGGCGGCTTGGTCTACGAGGCGAAGATCAGTGTCAGCAAGATCGTTCGAGTAACCATCGCCAGCGCGGCGTGGACGTCGGGACAGTTCAATGATGCGTTGCGGCCAGCCGCGATTGCGGTTTACCTCGGGCCGATTGTTCTCATGCTGCTCGTGGCGGTTTGGCGGCGAAGCGCAAGCGAACGAGCAGCCGGGAGTCCAGTGTTCCTGGCGGTTGCCGCGCTTGGTTTTTTTGCGCTCGCTCAGGGCTACAACGTCGTCGCTTGCGTGCTCGCGAATCGCGGCGGCAATCCGATTCCGATTGGTGGTAAGGAAGGATGGTACTGGTACGTCCTCGCGCCGGTGATCATCCCCGCGCTCTTCGTCCCTGCCGTAAAACGCTGGCGCGCCGCGGCGTGGTGGATCGTGATCTGGGACGTCGTCATCACCGAGGTCGCGCTGTTTCACGACTTCGCGGGGACGACGTCACCCGCGCACGGATCGATCCTCTTTCGATGGGGTCCGCTGCACGCGCCATTCACCGCGCATCTCGACGGCATCGGCGTCGGTCCGCTCGCCGCGTGGACGACCGCCATTCGCGTCGTCCATCTCGCCGCGTTCTTCGGCTTAGAATCGTTTTTGCAACACATGAGGCTGAATGACCGAAACACTGACATTGCCGTTAGCGGCTGACGCGCGGACATCCGAGCGCATCCCCGTGGCCGTCCTCGGAGCGACGGGATCCGTCGGCCAGCGCTTCGTACAACTTCTCGAATCGCATCCCTGGTTTCGCCTGCACGAAGTCGTGGCCTCGGAACGGAGCGCCGGACGTTCCTACGGCGATGCTGCCGACTGGCGTCTCGAAACGCTGCTTCCGAATGCAACCGCGTCTCTCGAAGTGAAACCGCTCGGCGCGCAGCTCGAATCGCGCCTGGTCTTCTCCGGACTCGACTCCTCCGTCGCCGGCGAAGCCGAGGATGACTACGCGAATCGCGGATGCGTCGTCGTGACGAATTCGCGCAATCACCGCATGGACGCCGACGTCCCACTGCTCATCCCCGAGATCAACGCCGATCACCTCGGAGCCATTGACTTACAAAGAAGACGCCGCGGCGGCAACGGCTACATCGTCACGAATCCGAATTGCTCCACGATCGGACTGGCCATGGCCATCGCGCCGATCGACCGCCGTTTCGGAATCGACCAGCTTCACGTCACCACGATGCAGGCCATCTCCGGCGCCGGCTACGCGGGCGTTTCGTCGTACGCGATTCTCGACAACGTCATCCCGTTCATCGGCGGCGGTGAAGAGGAAAAGATCGAGACCGAGCCGCGCAAAATCCTCGGACGCTGGAACAACGATCGCTTCACCGACGCGCCGTTCCGCATCTCCGCGCAGGTGAATCGTGTCCCGACCATCGACGGTCACTTGATGACGATTTCACTCAAACTTCGCGACGGCGCGGTCGATCTCGACGCCATCCGCGACGCGATCCGCAACTTCACCGGCGAGCCTCAACAACTGAATCTACCCTCGGCACCGAAACAGCCGGTGCACTACGCCTCGGAGCAAGACCGTCCGCAGCCGCGCCTCGACCGCGACCGCGAGCACGGCATGGCCGTCACCGTCGGCCGCCTCCGCCCCTGCCCGCTCCTCGACATACGCATGGTTGCCCTCGTCCACAACACCATCCGCGGCGCCGCCGGCGCAGCACTGTTGAACGCGGAGCTGTTGGACGCGAAGGGTTTGTTGTGATCGTCATCAAATTCGGCGGCACCTCGGTCGGCGATGCCGAGCGCGTGGCGAACGCGATTGACATCGTGGCCGAGCGGCGCGAGTTGAATCCGATCGTCGTCGTCTCCGCGCTTTCGGGCGTGACGAACGATCTCGTCGCCGCCACCGAGGCCGCGTGCGCGGGTGATGGCGATCGCGTCAACGCGATCGTCGATCGCGTGCGGCAGCGTCACGAAGACGTGGCCATGCGGCTCGTGCAACAGAAGTTCGATTTCTTCGAAACGTTCGTCAAACGGCTCGACAAACAGATCGAAGAGATCCACACGATTCTTCGCGGCATCACGCTGCTGCGCGAGGTCACCGCGCGGGCGCACGACAAGATCGTTTCGATCGGCGAGAAGCTGTCGTCCGTGCTCTTCGCGTACTCGATGATGATGCGTGCGCTGCCCGGCGAACACGTCGAGTCCGAGGATGTGATTTGGACCAACGACCATTTCGGCGGTGCCACGCCGCGCATGGATCTGACTTCCGAGGCCGCGAAGAAAACGCTGCTGCCGATTGTCGAGCGCAATCACATCCCCGTCCTCGGCGGCTTCATCGGACGCACGGTTGACGGCGCCACAACCACGCTTGGCCGCAACGGCTCCGACTACAGCGCCGCGATCGTCGCCGCCGCAGTTGGCGCATCCGAGGTGCAGATCTGGACTGACGTCGATGGCTTGCTGACGTGCGATCCGCGTTTCGTGCCGTCCGCGCGCGTCATCGATCACCTGTCGCACGAAGAGGCCGCGGAACTCGCGTCGTTCGGCGCGAAGCTCCACCCTCGCACCTTGGAGCCGGCCATCGAGGCAGGCATTCCGGTGCGCGTTCTCAACACGCAGAACCCAGCGTCGCCCGGCACGCTCATCACGCGCGAGGGCACCGAACGCGCGCGCGGACCTCGGTCGGTCGCGCGCAAGCGGAACGTCACCGTCGTGCATATGACCTCGAACAAGATGCTCGGCGCGCACGGCTTTCTGGCGAAGCTGTTTCACGTTTTCGAAGAGCTGAAGATTTCGGTCGATCTGATCGCGACGTCCGAGGTATCGGTGTCGGTGACGGTGGACGAGCAGCACGATCTCGATGAGTTGAAGACTCGGCTCACCGGCGTCGCCGACGTCGAAGTCATCAATGGTCAATGCATCATCGCCATCGTCGGCCGCAACCTGCTGGCGGATGCGATGGTAGGCGCGCGCGTGTTTGAAGCGATGCAAGGCGTTCCGATGCAGATGCTGTCGCTCGGCCGTTCCGGACTGAACCTGAGCATCGTCATCAACGACGCTGACTCCGATCGCGCCATTCAGCGCATTCACGCGGCGCTGTTCGAGCAGGCGGTGGTGGTGTGAAGATCGCCATTCACGGCTACGGCAAGATGGGGCAGACCATCGAGAAAGTCGCGCGCGAGTCCGGCCACGAAGTCGTTTGCATCCTCGATGTCGATCGCGACGAGCCGATTGCTGATGCCGAGGTGATGATCGACTTCTCGCACGCGGGCGCGCTCGACGACACGCTGAAGCGCGCGTGCGACAACAAAGTCAATCTCGTTATCGGTACGACCGGTTGGAACGATCGGGTGGCCGAGGTGCAGCAGCGCGTGGAAAACGCCGGCATCGCGTGCGTGTACGCGTCGAACTTTTCGCCTGGCGCAAACGTCGTTTTCGCATTGGCGCAGCGGGCTGGGGAACTCGTTGCACGATTTCCGCAGTACGCGGCGGGCATGGAAGAGCGGCATCACTCGCAGAAACTCGACGCGCCGAGTGGCACCGCGTTGCGCATCGCCGCGGCGGCGAAAACCGGGAGCGACGGCAAGCTCGATCCGTCCATTGTTTCGTCGCGCGTCGGCGCGGAGTTCGGTCTGCACACGCTCTTCTTCGACTCGCCTGACGACCTCATCGAAATCTCGCATCGCGCGCGCGGCCGTGAAGGCTTCGCGCGCGGCGCAGTCATGGCCGCCGCGTTGCTGCGCGGCCGCAAAGGACTCTTTCGTTTCGAAGAGCTGGTGATGTCATGACGAAGTTCACAGGCCTCGGCACCGCGCTCATCACGCCATTTACAGATTCCGGCGCGCTCGATGAATCGGCGCTCGAACGTTTCGTCGATTTTCAGATCGACGGCGGCGTCGATTTCCTCGTCCCATGCGGCACCACCGGCGAGAATCCCGCGCTGACCGCGGAGGAACATCGCCGTGTCGTCGAGATCGTCGTCCGCCGCGCCAACGGCCGCGTTGCGGTTCTCGCCGGCGCCGGCAGCAATGGAACTCCGCGCGCAATCGAACTGGCCGAGCAGGCCATCGACATCGGCGCCGACGGTGTGCTGACGATTACGCCGTACTACAACAAGCCGACTCCCGACGGACTGCGCAGACATTTCGGTATGCAGGCCGAGGCGATCGAGAAGAAACAATCCGGCTTCCCGATGATCATGTACAACGTCCCCGGCCGCACCGGAGTGAACATGACCGCAGAGACGACGCTGCGCATGGCGGCCGAGATCCCGAACATCATCGGCGTCAAGGAAGCCTCGGCGAATCTCGAACAGATCATGACGGTGATCCGTGATCGCGCCGACGGTTTCCTCGTGCTCAGCGGCGACGACGCCTGGACTCTGCCGCTGATCGCCGCCGGCGCCGACGGCCTCGTCTCCGTCGCCTCCAACGAAATCCCGCAGCTGATGGCGGACCTGGTTCACGCTGCACTTCGCAATGATTTCGCTACCGCGCGCGCCGTCCACTACCGCGTTCTGCCGCTCCTCACTGGCAACTTCATCGAGTCGAATCCCGGCCCCGTCAAGTTCGCCTGCAAGCTCCTCAATCTCATTCCTAACGACACCGTCCGCTCGCCGCTCGCGCCGGTCACGGACGCGAGTCGGAAGAAGCTCGAAGCGATTCTTAAAGAGTGCGGATTGTCGTAATGGTCGATTCGATTCAGGAACGCCTGGCAGCGATCACTCCCACCACGGAACGTTGGCAAGCCGTCAAAACGATCGGCGATTTTCTTGGCGAGTTGGAGCACGGCGCGATCCGCTCCGCGACACGCGACGACGACGGCGTGTGGCACGCGCAGCCGTGGGTGAAGCAGGGAATCCTGACGGCGTTTCGCATCGGCGTGATCACCGAGGCGGGGTCGGGCGCGCTGACGTTCATCGACAAAGACACGATGCCGACGCGGCGTTTCCGCGTCGACGACGGCGTGCGCATCGTGCCCGGTGGATCGTCGGTGCGGCGCGGCGCGTACGTCGCGAAAGGCGTGGTGATGATGCCGCCCGCGTACGTCAACGTCGGCGCGTACGTCGATGAAGACACGATGATCGATTCGCACGCGCTGGTCGGTTCGTGCGCGCAGATCGGAAAGCGCGTGCATTTATCGGCAGCAGCGCAGATTGGCGGCGTGCTCGAACCGGTGGGCGGACTGCCGGTCATCATCGAAGACGACGTCATCGTCGGCGGCAATTGCGGCATCTACGAAGGAACGATCGTCCGCGGTCGCGCCGTAATCGGAGCCGGCGTGGTGCTGACCGGATCGACGCCGGTCTACGACACCGTTCGCGGCCAGATTTATCGAAGGACCGCCGATCGTCCGCTCGAAATCCCGTACGGCGCCGTCGTCATCCCCGGTTCGCGCCCGATGAGAAGCGAGTTCGCAAGCGAGCACGCGCTGCACGTCTACACGCCGGTGATCGTGAAGTACCGCGACGAAAAAACCGACAGCGCGACTGCGCTCGAGGACGCATTGCGGTGAGAAAGGCCTTTCACCACAGAGACACAGAGGACACAAAGAAACTCTGTGATCTCTGCAGTACTAACCGGCAGTTTCTGCGCGCGACGCGAAGATTTTTCACGCGTTGGAGCGGAGTGCGGGCGTCCTCGCCTGCATCCGGCGTGGCGTCTCGCCCGACGGGAGGTCGTGAGTCATTCGCAGGCAGCGAATTAAATCCAGAAACCCCCGCCGGGCGAGGACGCCCGGCGGTTGCAGGCGAGACGCCTACACTACGCCTTGGGCGGCGAAGCCGGCGCTGTGTCTCTAGTGGTTCAACGCTTCTTCACGCAAGGTGAATTGACGTGACGCCCGCGAAGCGCTTCGAAAACATCGAGATCTCCCTCATCCGCCAGATCAACGCGCTCGCCACGCCTCTCTCCGTCAACCTCGGCATCGGCGAGCCGAACATCGAGCCGGATGAGAACCTGCGCAAGCTCGCCGTCGACGCCGCGGCGAACGGTTCGTGGCACTACACGCCGAATCCGGGGACGCTTTCGCTGCGCAAGCTGATCGCCGGCGACAGCGGATTCGGACCGAACGAAGTCTGCGTCACGGCCGGCACCGAGGAGGCTCTCTTCTCGATTTTTCAGGCGTACGTCGATCCGGGCGATGAAGTGCTCGTCCCCAATCCCGGCTTTCTCGCGTACGCCACGCTCGCGCGCATCGCCGGCGCCACGCCGGTGACCTACGACCTCGATCCGCCGGAGTGGCGCGTCGACGTCGATGCGCTGCGGACGAAAATCACGCCGAAAACGAAACTGATCATCGTCAACTCGCCGTCGAATCCGCTCGGCAGCGTGATCGATGAAAACACGTTGCGAGCGATCGCCAACGCCGGGCCGCTTGTCGTCAGCGACGAGGTCTATCGCGAAATTTTTTACGACGCGCCGCCGCCGTCGATGCTCGGATCGTCCGACAACGTCATCGTCGTGGGCGGCATGTCGAAGAGCCACGCCATGACCGGACTTCGCCTCGGCTGGGCCATTGCGTCCGAGGCGGTGATGAAACCGATCGTGACCGCGCATCAGTACATCGCCACGTGCGCGTCTGCGTTTTCGCAGTCGCTGGCCGAGGCGATTCTCACCCGTCCCGATTGGAATCGCGCCTGGCTGGATAACGTCCGCGCGCAGTTCGGAAAGCAGCGCGAGAAGGCGCTTGCCGCGATCGCGCGCGAGCTCGAAGTCACCATCCCGCCGCCCGCCGGAGCGTTCTACGCGTTCGTGCCGGTGCCCGCCTGCGACACCGTCACCTTCGCGAAAACGCTCGCCACCGATGCGGCGGTCCTCGTGATTCCCGGCGTCGCATTCGGCTCGCTCGGCGAAGGCTTCATCCGCATTTCGTACGCCGCGAAGCTCGACGACATCAGCTACGGAATCGGACAGATCGGGCGCTGGCTGCGCGCGGCCGGACGATGAACCGCAACAGCGCCCGAAACTTGCAACGGCATCGCCGAGGATTCAGTACCATTCGCGCCGCGATGAAGTTGAAGTCGAAACCCGACAACGAAAAATTGCCGGTCCCGCCGCCGACCGACTCGGTCGCAGCGTCGGAGATTTCTCTTTATCGCAACGTCCTCAAGATCAAAAAGGACCACGATCTCGAAGAGCTCGGCATCTCGTTTTGGGACGCGCAGACGACGATCCAGTGGTCGTTCAACGCCGATCACTACTTCCACGCCGCGTCGACGATGAAGCTGGCCGTACTGCTCGGCGTCTTCCGCGAAATCGATCGCGGCGAACTTGCGCTCGATTCGCCCGTCCACGTTCGCAACCGCTTCACCAGCATCGTGAACCAGGAGCCGTTCATGCTCGACCTCGGCCGCGATGCTGATCCCGACGTCTACGGCCATCTCGGCAAGACGCTCACGGTGAAAGAGCTGGCCTACTGGATGATCACGAAGTCGAGCAACCTGGCCACGAACCTGCTCGTCGACGTCATCGGCATCGAAACCATTCAGTTCGCGCTCGACGAGCTGGACATCGACGGTGTTCGCGTGCTGCGCGGCGTCGAGGATCAAGCCGCATTCGCTGCTGGCTTAAACAACGAAGTGACCGCGAATGGCCTGCTGAAAATGCTGCGCGTCATCGCCGATGGCAAAGCATTTTCCGAAGAAGCGTGCAAAGAAATGCTGGCGATCATGCTCGATCAGCAATACCGGAGCGGCATCCCCGCGGGCCTGCCGAAGGCCGCGCGCGTTGCACACAAAACGGGCAATATCTCGACCGTACATCACGATGCCGGAATCGTCTTTCTCGAAAACCGCGAACCGTATGTGCTGGTGATCCTCACGCAGTTCGGGCCGGACAAAGCGCGCGGCACCGCCGTCGCCGACGTCTCGCGCGACATCTACAACACGCTGGCCGGACTGACGTATGAGTGATCAGGTGTCGATCAAGGTTGTCGACGCCTTCGATCTCGATGACGAGCTGCGGTCGCTGCTCAAACCGGGCGAGATGATGCGCGATCCCGAGGGCCGGCGGCACCGGCTTCCGCGCTATTTCTACGAGATCCCCGACCGCGAAGCAGCAGTAGGCATTCGCCTGTCGCAGCATTTCGGCTTGAACGAATTCGTCCTCACCGACCTGAAGGAAGCGCCGCGGCTGCAGCAGTTTCCGCGCTACGTTCCCTGCGCGGTGCGTGTGCTGGCCTTCTACCTCGAGCAGTTCCGCCGCGAGATCGGTGCCTCGGTGCACATCGCCGTCAACGGCGCGTATCGCTCCCCGTCGCACAAGCTCTCGCAGACCGCGACGCCGCACATGTGGGCGACCGCCGCCGACGTCTACCGCATCGGCACGACCATCCTTCGCGGCAAAGAGTCGATCGAAAAGTACAACGGCATCGCCGAGGATTTGAGCGAGGACATACATGTACTGCCGTACGGCCACGTGACCGGCCAGAACGCCGACGATCACGTCCACATCGACCTCGGATACATCACGGTGATCCCGCGCGAGATCAGCGAAGACCGGATGGAAGTGCCGCAGGAAAACCGGCCGCGGTTCGCGTTCGAAGAGCGGCGGCGGCGAGAGCGGCGGAACGTGCCGGAGACGGAGGGGTAGCTGTCATCGCTGTCATCCTGAGCCGCCGTAGCTTGCGTGGGCGAAGCCGACGCAGCGAAGGACGGTCGAAGGACCCCGTTCCTGCTAACCAGGCAGGGGCGGTGGGTAAGTCACGATGCAAGCACTTAGGGGGTCCTTCGACCGTCCTACGGCGTTCCGCGCTTCGCGCTCCAACGCCTTCGGCGGCTCAGGATGACAGTGCGCTCTCGTTGCGCGAGCACTTACAATCCGCGCCATGAAGAGCGCCGTAACGTCCGCCCTCCTCGTTCTCGCCATCACCATCACCGTCTCCGCCGCAACGAAACCGAAAGCGGCTCCCTTCAACGTCGTCGAGGCCAGCATCTCCGACATGCAGGCTGCCTTGAAAGACGGACGCGTCACCTCGCACGAGCTGGTGCTGCAGTACCTCATTCGCATCGCCACGTATGAGGACAAGCTGCACGCCGCGATCACCGTCAACCCGAATGCGTTGAAGGAAGCGGATGAGCGCGACCGCGAGCGTGCGGCCGGAAAGATTCGCGGGCCGCTGCACGGCATTCCGATCGCGCTGAAGGACAACATCCAGACCACCGATCTGCCGACCACGGGCGGTGCGCTTGCGTTCGTGAATCTCGTTCCACCGTACGACGCCACGCTGACGAAGAACCTGCGCGATGCCGGCGCGATCATCATGGCCAAGACGCAGCTCACCGAGCTGGCGAACTGGGTGGCCGGCAATCCGCCGATGCCGACGAACTACAACGCGCTGAACGGCTACGGCTTCAATCCGTACGATCCGCGCCGCGACCCGCGCACCGAGACAGGCGACGGCCGCCCTGCGCTTGCCACCGGCGGGTCCAGCTCCGGCGCCGGCACCACTGCAAACTTCTGGGCCGCGAACGTCGGCAGCGAGACCTCGGGATCGATCCTCAGTCCGTCGAACCAGAACATGCTCGCCGCGATCAAGCCGACCGTCGGCCGCATCTCGCGCTACGGCGTCATCCCGATCACGGCCGATCAGGACACGGCCGGTCCGATGGCGAGGTTCGTCACCGACGCCGCCATCATGTTCGGTGTCCTCGAAGGCAACAATCCCGATCCGAACGACGCCGCCACGACGCGCTGCACGCCGCCACCGAATCACGACTACACGGTCTTCCTGAAAAAGGACGGCCTCAAAGGTGCGCGCATCGGAATCCCGCGCGCGGGCTTCTACGACAAGTTCACGACGCCCGGCGCGACCACGCCGCGCGGCGGCCTCAATCCCGAGCAGACCAAGGCGATGAACGACGCGATTGAAGTCATCAAAGCTCAGGGCGCGATCGTCGTCGATCCCGCCGACATCCCGAGCGTCGTCGACAAGAACGCCGCCGACAACTACTTCCTCTGGGGCGTCTGCACCGACATGGACGACGTGAAGGGAAAGAAGTGCTCGATCGATCTGGCCTACGGCATGGAGCGCGATTTCAACAAATGGCTCGCATCCCTCGGCACCGCCGCGCCGGTGAAGTCGCTGGCCGAGCTGCGCAAGTGGAACACTGATCATCAGAAGATGGGCGCGATCAAGTACGGCCAGTCGCTGCTCGACATTTCCGACGCGATGGACCTCGATCTCTTCAAGGCACGCTACGAATCCGACCGCGCCAACGACATCCGCCTCAGTGCCACGCACGGCATCGATGAGGTGATGAAAGCGCAGAACCTCGACGCGCTCCTCTTCCCCGGCCCCGGCGGCGCTTCGATCGCCGCGCGGCCCGGCTACCCGACCGTGATCGTTCCCTGGGCGATGGTCCCGAACGCGCCGACGACGGCGTTCCCGGAATCGTTCAAGGCGCTTCCACAGCCGTTCGGCGTGAGTTTCACCGGGATGGCGTGTAGCGAGCCAACGCTGTTGAAGCTCGCGTATTCATTCGAACAGGCGACGAAGAAACGAGTGCCTCCGGCTTCGACGCCCTAAAAGCTTTCACGCGGAGTCGCGGAGTCGCGGAGCGGCCTTTCTCCGCGACCCCGCGTCTCCGCGTGAACGTTTTCCGTGAGTTCTCAAGCAGAGCTTGCCACCGAAGCTACATTCGCAAACATGCGAAAACTCATCGCGGGCGGCATCGTCGTAGGATCGCTCGACATTACTTACGCCATCCTCTTCTGGTCATTCCGCGGCGTCGCTCCGACGCGCGTTTTCCAGAGTGTGGCCGCGGGCATCCTGGGGAAAGCATCATTCAACGGCGGGATGAACAGCGCGCTTCTCGGCGCCGCGTGTCATTACTTCATCGCGTTCAGCATCGTCATCGTCTACTGGCTTGCCGCGAGATGGCTGCCGGTGCTGACGCGTCACGCGGTGATCTGCGGCATCGTCTACGGCGTCGTCGTCTACATCGTCATGAACTACGTCGTGATCCCGCTCTCGAACGCTGCGCGGCCGAAGACCTTTAACCCGCTGTGGGTCTCGATGAGCGTGATCGTGCACATGTTTCTGATCGGATTGCCGGCCGCGCTGTTCGCAACGGCCGCGATTACTTCACGACGCGAGTCCGATGCGTCCGGTCGTCCTCGCGGTTGAGCATGCGGCGGAGGTGCGCGCGGCAGTAGAGAGCGCCCTGTTCGATCGGCGTTTTGCAAACGACGCAACGGCTCTTCGCGACGACGGCTTTGGCGCCGCGTTCGAGGATGCGCATCACGATGCCGGCCGCGATCAGGATTCCGCCGAGGGCCAGCGCTTTTTGCAGCATTGCGGGAGCGAAGAAATCGACGAACGGCGCCTCCTCGTACGTCTGCTGCAGAACGTAGAGCACGACCACGAGCAGGATGACCCAGAGGCCGAGGCGCAGAAGTGTGGCCGACATGAGGGAAATTCACTGTAGGACGCTCATCGGGGAGTGTCAAATTGCTGACGGACGGCGAGTTGCGACGGGAGGAAATCGACGTCGATGGTGCCGTTGCGGTCGGTCCTCCACGAATGAACGCCGCGGCTTCGCAGCGATTCGAGAACGCTCGGATGCGGATGTCCGAACAGGTTGTGCAGCCCGCATGAAATGAGCGCGATGCGCGGATGAACTGCGTCCAGCAGAAGCGGCGTCGATGACGTCTTGCTGCCGTGATGTCCGACCTTCAGCACGTCGGCGCGAACGTCGCGATCCGCCAGCGACTCCTCGGCGTCGCGCTCGATGTCGCCGGTGAGCAACGCCGTCCAGCGGCCGATGACGACACGAAGCACGATCGAGCTGTTGTTCTCCGGCGAGTGTTTGAACGTGTGATCGGCGACGAATGCGCGAATCGACATGCCGCCGATGTCGCGAACGTCCCCATCGCGCACGAGATGGATCGGAATCGCACGCCGCAAGCAGGCTTCGAGCACGCGTTGCGCGCAGTCGCCGCGGAAACGGCGCGGCGAAATCCAGACGCTGCTGACGTCCAGGTTTTCGAGCACGGCCGGCAGACCGCCGCAGTGATCGGGATGCACGTGGGTCAGGACGGCGACGTCGATGTGTCGCACGCCGCGGTCGACCAGCATCGGCAGCAGCTCCTGCTCGCCGAAATGTCCGTCGCCGAGGCGGCCGCCGGCGTCGATGAGGACGACGTGATGCGGAGAACGAAGGACGAGCGCGTCGCCTTGGCCGACGTCGAGCATCGTCAGCCGCGGGTTCGTCACATCCGCGTGTCCGGCGATCATCGCGGCTATGAGCGGAATCAACATCGCTGCGAAGATAACCAGCGCGCGGATGCGGCCGGACAGAAACGCGATGGCCAGCATCGCAATCGCGTAACCGCTCACGATCGCGACGATCGGCGGCGCCGCGAAATATCCCCACATCGGCGAAGCGGCGCCGTTCACGAACGTGCAGACCTTGTGAAGCGCACCGATGACGTTGAACAGCATCGTGCACGGTACGGCGCAGACGAAAACGGACGTAATCAGCATCGCGAAAACGATCGGCGTCAGCAGCAGCGTCATGAGCGATCCGCCGAGGGCGTATTGGTGGAAGTGGAAGAGCGTGAGCGGTGTGATCGACAGCTCCGCCGAGGCCGCGTACGTGAGCCAGCGCGTGCGGCGGGCTGCCAGAGCTTTTCCGGCGAAGAGAAGCGCGGCGGCGCCGGCGTAGGTCAGATGGAATGCTGGTTCGACGAGATCGTGCGGCGCGATGATCAGGCGCAGCAGCGCGGCCACGCACCAGAGATTTTCGAGCGTCGTCGGCCGGTGCAGGATTCGCGAGATTGCGTAGACGCCGATGCCGATGCTCGCGCGCGACACCGAGGCGGTAGGTCCGATGAACAGCGGCGCGGCGATGGCGAAGAGGAGCAGCGACCAGTCGCCGGCGCGCGGCGCATGCAGCCAGCGCAACGCCAGCGCGATGAGCGCCGCGGCGAACGCGATCTGCAGTCCGGAGAAGACGAGCAGGTGATACGTACCGCCGCGTTTGTAGCTGTCGCGGACGTCGTCGCTCAGCCGCTCGCCGCGCCCGAGTGCCAGCGCCTCGACCAGCGCGACCTCGGTCGGATACGTGCTCGCGAACGGGCGGACGCGATTGGCCAGCGCGCGGTTCCACGCCGCGGGCGTGAGCGGATTCAGCGCGCCGTCGTACGACATCAGCCGCGGCGATTTCACAGTCAGCACGGCGTCGCCTTTTTCGCTGCGCCGCAGAAATCCCTCGGCACGAACGAAACGCTGCATGTCGATCGCCGGCGGAGCAAATCGCGTGTAGATCGTGATCGGGCGATCGATGGCGACGCCGTCGGCGACGAAGTTCGCGCAACGCAGTACGTGCGCCTCGCCGCGCGACGACCAGTCGCGATCGATCGGCGCGACGACCGTCACGAATCGATCGGTGATCAGCGGTGCGATGGCGCGATCATCGGCGTCGCTTCGCGCACGCGCATGTGTGGCTGCGCAGACACCGCCCGCGAGCGCGAGGCAGAGCATGGCTATTCGCGGTTTGCGAATCGCGATCAGCAGCACCGCTACACACGCGAATCCGACAGCCTCGGCGTACGAATGCCCGAGTGCCAGACCGGCGGCGTAGAAGATCAGCGGAAGTGCGGCGGGGTTATCGCTACGCACGCTCGAACGAAGCGAGCGTTTCCACGTGATGCGTATTGGGGAAGAGGTCGAGGAGGTCGAGCGAAGCGAGTCGCCAACCTGACGCAATCAGCCGGCTCGCGTCGCGGGCGAACGTTACCGGATCGCAGGCGAGGAAGCAAACCATCGCGGTCGTTCGCTCGGCGATGGCATCGATCACGTTGCGCCGCGCACCGCTGCGCGGCGGATCGAGAAAAACGAAATCGGCGCGCGGCATCCGATTCACCCACCACTCCACCGGCGCATTCACGAGCGTCACGTTCGCCGGCACGTTGCGTTTCGCGCATTCGTGCGCGGGCTCGGCGCCTTCGATCGCAGTGACGTGCTCGAACACCTCGGCGAGGGGACGAGTGAAGAATCCGACGCCGGAGTAGAGGTCGATGGCGGTTTTGCGGGAGTCGGGAACCGGGAGTCGGGGGTCGGAGCGATTCTCGTCTGTGTTCTCCGACCCCGGACCCCCGACTCCCGACACCCGCGCAGCGAGTTTCATCACCAACTTGCGCATCGTATCGAGTAGATGTCGGTTGACCTGGAAGAACGCGTCGGTGGTGACGTAATACCCGTCGATCATCAACTCGCCCTCGGCGATCAACTTCCCATCCACCTCCCACGTCTCGCCCTCGCGCGGATGCTCGCGCGTTTGCAGGCCGACCACTTCGCATTCGCGCGGCAGAGGCACGACGTCATTCGTCCGCATCGCGTAGAAGCCAACCTTGTCGCCGTTGCGATGCAGCCGGCTGCGCAGCCGGTAATTCAGCGGCGACGGATGGATCGCAATCGGCGGCAGCGAGGCCGGATCGATCTTGCCAATCCGCCGCAGCGACTCCGTCAAAATCCGCTGCTTCGCTTCGAGCTGTTTGTCGAGCCGCAGCGCCGTCCAGTCGCAGCCGCCGCACTCGTTCGCGACTGGACACGGAATCGCCCGCCGCAACGGACTCGGCTCGATGACCCGCACCAGATCAGCGTGCGCGAATCCCTTCTTCACCTCGAGCAGACGCACCACCGCGACGTCGCCGGGATAGACATTCGTGGCGAAGATGGGAAAGCCATCAACACGAGCGATTGCTGCGCCGCCAGCGACCAGTTCAGTCGGTGTGATGGTGATTTCGTCGCCGGCGTTCATCACACCGCCGTGTACTTGCGCAGAAAGTCCGTGAACAGCGGATCGATCTCGCTGGCGGCGACGGAGAAAATGCGGTCGGCGTGGTAGTTGCCGGGGATGTCGATCACGTGCAGTTCCTTCGGCTCGTTCGCGGCTTCGTAGAGCGCGAGCGAGTGATCGTGGCCGATCAGCCAGTCGTTCTTTACGTGCACCAGACAGATCGGCGCGTGAACGTCGCGGACATCGTCGATGGCCTGCAGCTTCGGACTGCGCCGGAACTGCCAATCGAAATGCGGACGCTTGAGCGCCTGCGACAGCGCGATGTGCCGGTGCAGCGTGAATGGATTGATGCGCGGCATGATCTTGCTGAAATCGGCGACCGCGGAGATCAGCAGCAGCGACGCAATCGGCAGCTTGTGCCTTGCCGCGGTTGAAATCGCGACCGACGCGCCGTACGACAGCGCCACGATCGTGATCGACTCGATCGCCAGTTTCCGCAGCAACTCCTCGGCGACCGCGGCCGTGTCGTAGTGCTCGTAGAGATTGAAGCCGTACGTTCCGCCGCTGTCGCCGTGGCCGCGCGGATCGGTGATGGCGGTGCGGTAGCCGAGGTCCGTGAGGTGGGAGGCGAGGGCCAGCATGGAGGGGTGACGGCGGTCGCGCCAGAAGCCGGGGACCACTAGCACCAGCGAGCGGGAGGTTTGGTCGTAGAGGTCGTACGCGATCTCGGTCCCGTCGAACGACTGCACCATTCCGGCGACGGGCGGCCGCGGGACGGGATGGATCGGAGCGGTGGCGCTTGACATGACGGCGTTCGTCCTAGACTATAGCCGCTCGTTGAGCGCCGTACGCTCATCCTTCCTCGTTGCATCCCCGGAAAACATCGTTGAGGAGTTCCTACGCATGAAGAGATCGTTGGTTGCCGTCCTGCTCGTCGTAACGGCGCTGGCCAGCGGCTGCAAGAAGGAAAGCAACGTCAATACCGATACGGCCGCTGTCGATACGGGCGTGTCATCGACCGGGGCGAGCGCGACCGGAACGACCACCACGGAGACGGTCACCACGAGCACCACAACCACGTCGACGACGACCACCAACGGCACCGGCGCGTCATCGACCGATACCATGACCACCAGCGCGACGACGGCGACGCGTTGACTTCCCATTTTCAAGCGGTTGCAATTCCAGGCTGGCATCAACGTTGCCAACCTGTGCTACGAATAGTGTAGAAATCCCGATTCGAATCCCAGGTTGCGAAGCAGCCCGCTTCGCAGGAACTTTCAATCGATTGCCAAGGGGGGTGAGCAGGCACTCTTTTTCAACCAACACAACTTCCCAACAACAACACATCTATCGAGAGGAAAAAACATTATGAGCAAGAAACTTCTGGTTCTCGTCACGGTTCTCGCGCTGAGCGTCTTCGGCTTCGCCTGTAAGAGCGAAACCAACAACAACAACACCGACACGAGCGCGGCTGCGACCGACACGGCGTCGACGATGGCGACTGACACTGCCAGCACCACCGGCACGATGGCCACCGACACGACCGGCTCGACGTCCACCTCGGCCATGCCGTCCGGCACGATGAGCGACACCTCGGGCACGGCCATGACCTCGACGACGGCTACGTCGACCACGGGCACGACCTCGACGACGACCTCGGGCACCACCGGCACGACCACCACGTCGTCCACCAAGAAGCACTGATCACTGATCTGGCAGTTCAAGACGCCCCGCCGAAGTTCGGCGGGGCGTCTTTGTTGCCGGCCGCTTCCGTGGCACTCCTCTTGCTGATTTTCCTCCGACCCTGAAAACGATCCGACTTGCGAGGCGCCGTGCCTCGCCGCGATTTTCAAATTTCGGCAGATGCGAAGGAGGTGAGGCAGGCACTCCCAGAAATCCGACATCGCACTTCATGTCGCAGCAACCGATTCACAAGCAACCATCTGAGAGGAAAAAACAAATGAAGAAGACCCTGATTCTCATCACCATCCTGGCCCTGACCGTCTTCGGCTTCGCCTGCAAGAGCGAAGTGAACAACAACAATGTGACCGACACCGGCGCCGTCGCCACCGACAGCTCGTCGACGTCCAGCAGCTCGACCACGATGACCACCGACACCTCGATGACCGGAACGACCGGCACGATGTCGACCGATACGACGGGCACGGGCGGCACGATGACCAGCACGACAAGCACGATGTCGACCGACACGACCGGCACCCCCGCGCCGGCAGCCACCTCCACGTCCGCGACGGGCACCACCGCCACGACGTCGACCTCGGCCAAAACCACCACGAAGACGACGACCAAGAAGCACTAACCCATTTTCAACGCCCCGCCTCTCCGGCGGGGCGTTTTGCCTTTCTCCGTCTCTCCGCGTTCTCCGCGTGGACCCGTCCCCTTAATCACGCACGCAAATCGCGCTGCAACAAGCCGAACACCCGCCGCGTCTCCGCCTCGGCCTGTTGCAGATCGCCGCTGTTGTCGATGACGTAGTCGGCGTAGCGAAGGCGTTCCTCGCGCGGCATTTGACGGGCAATCCGCCGCTCCGCATCGTCGCGCGTCATGCCGCGGGCGATTGCGCGAGCGAGCTGCGTAACCGGATCGACGTCGACGACGACGATGCGGTCGTAGCGATCCTTGCCGCCCGCTTCGATCAGCAGCGTGGCCTCGACCATTACGATGCGATCGCCGTCGTTACGCGTTTCTTCATCCATCAACCGCACTTCCTCTGCGACGACGAGCGGATGAATGAGCGCGTTCAGCGCTTTCGCCGACTGGTCGGTGGCAAGGGCGACGTCGGCGAGTTTGCGGCGGTCGATGGCGCCGTTTGGCAGAAGGATTCCGGAGCCATACGTGCGCACGATCGCTTCGTGTCCCGCCTCGCCGGGCTGATAGAGGCGCGCCACGATCTGATCGGCGTCGACGACGATGCAGCCGAGGGTTGCGAAGATGCGCGCGATGGTCGATTTGCCGCTGGCGATACCGCCGGTAAGGCCGGTGCGGAGGATCATCGCCGCCGCCATTCAGCGGCAGTCACCGTGTTGCGCATCAGCATGGCGATCGTCATCGGGCCGACGCCGCCGGGAACGGGCGTGATCCATCCCGCCACGTCGCGGACGCGGGCGAAGTCGACGTCGCCGACGAGCACCGTCCCGTTCTTCGCCAGCAGGCGCGATTTCTCTTCGTCATGTGCGACGACGTCAGCGTCCGAGATCCCGAGACGGTTCATGCCGACGTCGATGACGACGGCGCCGGGCTTCACCATTTCGCGCGTCACCAACAGCGGCTTGCCGACGGCGGCGACGACGATGTCCGCGGCGCGGACGACCGAGGGCAAATCGCGAGTGCGCGAGTGCGCGATCGTCACGGTCGCATTCCGCTGGAGAAGCAGCGCGGCCATCGGTTTGCCGACGATGTCGCTGCGTCCGATCACCACCGCGTTGCTGCCGGCGATCGCCACGCCGGTCGACTCGATCAGCCGGATCACGCCGGCGGGAGTGCACGGCGCCAGAGTCGGGCGCCCGAGGTGCAGCTTGCCGACGTTGATCGGATGAAAGCCGTCCACGTCCTTTGACGGATCGATCGCGTCGATCACCTTTTTCGCATCGATTTGCGGCGGCAGCGGAAGCTGGACGAGGATTCCGTCGACGGCGTCATCGTGATTGAGCCGATCGATTTGCCCGAGCAGCTCCGCCTCGCTCGTCGACTCGAGCAGGATCAACTCATCGCCGCGCAATCCCAGCTCGCGCGCCTTTTTCGCCTTGCTCCGCACGTACACCTCGGAGGCTGGATCGTTGCCGACGCGAACGGCCACGAGTCCAGGCGCGATGCCGAGCGATGCGATCGCGGCGACAACCTCGGCCTCGATCGTTTTCGCTACCGCTTTGCCGTCGATGAGCTGCGCCGCCATGAACGCGGGACGTTACATCGCCCGCTGCAATGTCGCAATGCGCTCAGGAGGCGCCCAGCTTGTGAAAGAAGTCGCGTTGCGGCTCTTTGAGGTACGCCGGCGCTGCGCCGCCACGGCCGGACGCCTCGACGATCAGGACGTCGGCGAGTCCTTTGAAATCGTCCGACCGCTCGTGGCGCTCGAGGCCGCGCAATTCCGGGTAGGCACTTTCACCGTACTCGCAGCGCACAACGGTCGCGAAACCGGCGTCGAGGAGCAGCGACCGGAGCGTCGCCTCGTTGTAGAGAAATCGATGTCCCCAGCCGCGAAAGGCGCCATTCAGTTGGAAGCAGTCGCGGACTGCTTCCCCGCTGTCCACCGCGGCGCCGTAATGCGTCGCCCATACCCAATCGAGATTCGGTGTCGAGAGACGCAGCACGCCGTCATCGCCCAGCACGCGCCGGCACTCCAGGAAGAGGTACATCGCGTCGTTGAGGTCGAGGTGCTCGATGAAGTGCTCGGCAAAAATGAACCGCACGTCTTTGAATGGCAGACCTTTGCGAACGTCAAGGACGCGATCGACGCCGGGATAACGGGCGATGTCGATGTTCACCCATCCGCTGAGGCTCTGCGGTCCGGAACCGATGTGCAGCCGTTCCGCGCGGCTCGGCAGGAAGACCTTGCGGAACTTCATCGGCGCGCGGGAGAGGTAGTGCCACGGTGAGGGCATCGTAATCAGCAATCATCTCACCCGCTACAATGCCCCGAATGTCGAAGGAAGACGATCGGGCCCGGGAGGAGTTCACCGGCGAAGCGGAGGAGCTGCTCGATACGCTCTCGCGCGACCTCGTCGAATTCGAATCGCAGGGGCGGGATGTGCGCCCCGAGGTCATCAACAAAATCTTCCGCGAAGTGCACTCGCTCAAAGGCCTCGCGGGCATGCTCGGATTCGGCGAAATCTCCGAGCTGGCGCACAGCCTCGAGGACATGCTCGACCGCCTGCGCATGGGCAAGATCGAGATCACCAAGGATCTGATCGACCTGCTCTACGACGCCATCGACTCGCTGAACCGGCAGGTCATCTCCATCAACGATCCATCGATCGGCGGCCTTATCGACGTCACTGGCCTCACGCGGCGCATCCATCAACTGGTTACGAATCAGCCGGCGCGGGTGCACGAGAATCCATTCGGAGAGCTGACTCTCGACGAGCAGACGCGAAAGTCGCTGACCGAATACGAAGAGCATCGCCTGCAGGAAAACGTGCGGGCGCGGAAGCAGATCCTGGCTGTCGAGGTGCGCTTCGACTTCAGCGACTTCGACGAAAAGCTGCGCGCGCTGACTGAGTTGTTGGGCGCGTCCGGCGAGGTGATCTCGACGCTGCCGGCCATCGACAGTAGCGGCGGATCGGGCATCGCCTTCCGGCTGCTGTACGGATCAATTCTCGATGCCGATGCCGTCAGCGCGCTCGTCCCCGAGGGGAAGGTGATCTCGCTGCGGAAAGAGGGAGCGCTGGCAGCGGGGGAAGTCGAGACGGTGGACGAAGAGCAGTCGCTGCGCTCGATCTCGCAGACCGTGCGCGTCGACATCAGCAAGCTCGATCACGTCATGAACATCGTCGGCGAATTGATCATCGAAAAGACGCAGCTCGATTCGCTCACGCGTTCGCTGCATCAGGGCGAGGCGCTGCAGCAGGCGCGTTTGACGGCGCACGAGCTGACCAAGATCGCGCGGAATCTCGACCGCAAGCTCAACGAGCTGCAGAAGTCGGTCATCGAAACGCGCATGGTTCCGGTCGGACAGATCTACGCCAAGCTCTCGCGGACCGTGCGCAAAGTCGCGCGCGAGCTGGGCAAAGAGATCGAGCTGGTGCTGCGCGGCGAAGACACGGAGCTCGACAAAGTGATGGTCGAGGAGCTGACCGATCCGCTGATGCACATCATCCGCAACGCGCTCGATCACGGCATCGAACCGGCCGAGGTGCGGGTAGCAAACGGCAAGAATCCGGTCGGCAAGGTCACGCTCAACGCCTATCAGCAAGGCAACTCCGTCGTGCTCGACGTGACCGACGACGGCCGCGGCATCGATCCGGAGCTGGTGCGCAAGTCGGCGGTGAAGCGCAACCTGATCGCGCAGCACGATCCGTTCGATCAGCAGCGCGCCTACGAAATGCTCTTCACGCCCGGCTTCTCGACCGCCGCCGCGGTGAGCGAAATCTCCGGCCGTGGGGTCGGTCTCGACGTGGTCAAGAAAAACCTGCAGGAATTGAAAGGCTCGATCGACATCCTCTCCGTTCCCGGCGAGGGGACGACGTTCCGGATCATGCTGCCGATCACGCTGGCCATCATCCAGGCGTTGGTCGTCCGCGCCGCCGGCGAGCAGTTCGCGATTCCGCTTACCTCGGTCGAAGAATCGCTGCGTATCTACTCGCGCGACATCCGCACCGTCGAACGCCGCGAAGTCTTCACGCTGCGCGATTTCACCCTCCCGCTGCTGCGCCTCGCCGACGCGTTCCGTCTCGATGGCGACCGCGACGAAGGTCCGGACACAAAGTGGTTCGTCGTCGTCACCCGCTCCGGTGAAAAGGTGGCCGGCATCCTCGTCGACGCGCTCGTGCGGCAGCAGGAAGTCGTGATCAAGTCGATCGGTGAGCGGCTGAAAACGATTCCGGGCATTGCCGGCGCGACGGAAGTCGGCGAAGGAGAGATCGTGCTGGTGATCGACGTCGGAACGTTGATCGATGCATTCGGAGGGGCGGCGAGGGAGATGCGGGCGGAGATTTTAGTTTGAAATGAATCACAGAGAGCACAGAGGTTTCTCTGTGTCCTCTGTGCCTCTGTGCCTCTGTGGTGAAAACGGTTTAGCGCATGTTTGAAGAATTCTTCGGCTTCACCGCAAAGCCCTTCGGCAAAACGCCCGATCCGGGATTTCTGTACGAAAGCGCCCAGCACGGCGAGGCGTTGGCGCGGCTGGAGTACGCGGTCGAAGAGAAGGAGCTGTCGCTGCTGGTCGGCGAAATCGGGTCCGGCAAGACCACGCTGTCGCGCGCGCTCATCGACCGCATCGGCGACGCGCGGCCGGTGATCCTGCTGATCAATCCGCGCCTCACTCCAACACAACTCCTCCGTTCCATCGCCTCGGGGCTCGGAATCCAACCCGCGCGTTTCCGCAACGAGCTGCTCGATCAGATTCACACCAAGCTCTTCGAGCTGTACGAAGCGGGGCGCGAGCCGGTGCTGATCATCGATGAGGCGCAGCTCATCCCGACCAAGTCGACGTTCGACGAGATCCGGCTCCTCACCAACTTCCAGCTCGACGATCAGAACCTTCTCTCGGTTCTCCTTATTGGTCAGCCCGAGCTGGAAACGCGTCTCGAACGCGCGCACTACGCGCCGCTCCGGCAACGCATCGGAATGCGTTATCGCCTCGGCCCGCTGACGCTCGATGAAACGATCAACTACATCGAGCACCGCATCCGCGTCGCCGGCGGATCGCGGAACCCGTTCACCGAGGACGCTGTCCGAACGATGCACGCAATCAGTGGCGGCATCCCGCGTGTGCTCAACACGCTCGCCACCACCGCGCTGCTCGATGCCTTCGGCGACGACGCCGAGACCATCGACGCATCGCGCATCTCCGCCGCCGCCCGCGAGCATCGTCTGCGCGAAGCGCCGCCGAAAGATGAGAGGATCGACCACGTTCATGGTTGATCTGGTCAAGATTCGGAAGAAGAAGGCTCGGGAGTCGGGAGTCGGAAGTCGGGAGCCGGAGCAGAAGCCCGCCTCAGCCGAAGTCGCATCTCCGGCACCGGACGTCGCGCAGCCTGAACCCGCAGCCCCTTCTCCGACCCCCGACCCCCGACCCCCGACACCCGCGTCCAACAAACTCGAAAAATTCAAAGCCACCGCCGGCCAGCGCCGCGAAGGTTTTTTCGAACGCGAAGACGAAACCACCTCGTCCGAACAGGTCGAGCTGCTCACCTTCATCATCGCCGGCGAGCAGTACGCCGTTTCGATCGAGCATCTCGTCGAGATCATCACGCCGCGCGATGCCACGCAGGTTCCGAATGCCGATCCGACGATCGTCGGGATCATCTCGTTGCGCGGCACGATGGTCACGGTCATCGACGTCCGCCGCAAGCTGCGGCATCCGCCGGCAGCGCGCGGCAACGACACGCGCGTCATCGTCGTCGAGCGCGCCGGCGAGGTCCTCGGCTTCGAAGTTGATCGCGTCCTGCGCGTCCTCAAAGTAGACTCCGCCGCCGTCGAGCCGCATCCCGTCGTCCATTCGAGTGAGCTGACCGAAGCCGTGCGCGGCGTCTTCCGTCACAACAACGCGTTGACGATCCTGCTCGATTTGGACAAGCTACTGGCCTGAATCCATGGATCTCACCTGCAAGCAATGTGGCGCGCGATTTCGCGCGACGATTCCCGAGCCGTTGACCCGCGCGGTGCGCGTGGCTTGTCCGTCGTGCAGCAATCAGATGGTGCTCAAGCCGGCCGCGTTTCCGGCCGCGATGCCGTCGAAGAATGACGAACCGCCGCCAACGCTGCAAAATACGCCGCTGCCGAAACGCCGCACCGCCGTCATCGCCGACGAGCCTCGCCCGTTCCGCTCCTTCCTCGCCGAGCATCTTCGCCGCCTCGGCTTCGACGTGACGATGTTCGAGACTGGCGAGCCGGCGATCGAATTCATCCGTCGCGCGCGCGCGGACCTCGCCATCGTCAACGTCTATCTCAAGGGACGCCTCGGCGTCGAAGTCACGGAAGACATTCGCGCCGATCCGTCGCTCGGAAACACGCGCGTGATCCTCATCGGCGCGCTGTTCCGCGCGAATCGCTTCCGCGCCAATCCGACGAATCTCTACGGCGCGGACGAATACATCGAAGAGCAGATTCCGGAGAAAGAGTTCCGGCAGATCATTCGGAAACTTTTCCCCCAGGTCGGGCATACCGAGGAGCTGCCGATCGAGCCGAAGGAGTACGACGAAGCGCGGCGCCTGGCGCGGCTCATCCTCAGCGACATCGTCATCTACCATCCCGGCAAGGTGGAAGCCGGCATCCGCGACGACAACTTCTTCGACGTCCTGAAAACAGAAATCGGCGAAGGGCGCAACTACTACGACTCGCGGGTGCCGCTGCGTGTGCGCCAGAACACCGAGATTTTTTCGGAGACGCTCCAACAATTCGTGCGCATGAAGCGCGAGGAGATGGGACGGCTGATGACAGGGACGGATCAATGAACGCCGACCCGCTTCTCATCGAGCAGGCGCGCTCCACCGATCCCGACGCGCGTCAGAAGGCGGCGTATCTCGTCGCGCACATGGTCGACGAACGCGACTATCCGCTGATGTTCGAGCTGCTCGGCGACAAAGACTGGCGCGTGCGCAAGACTATCGTCGACGGCTTCGTGCGCGATCCGCAACCCGAGGTTGTGACGGGATTGCTCGACGCACTGGCCGACGCGGAGAACGCCGGCAAGCGCAATTCGGCCACCGAGGCGCTGATCAGGATCGGTGAGGACGCGATCATTCCGATCGTCGATCGGCTGCGCATCGAACGCGACGTCGACGTCCGCCTCTCGCTCGTCAACCTTCTCGGCGATCTTCGCAGCAGCGACGCCTTCGACATCCTCGTCGAAACGCTGGAAGGTGAGCCGGACATCAACGTGTCGTCGTCGATCGTCTCATCGCTCGGCAAGTATCGCGACGCCGCCGCGCTGCCGCATCTGTTGCGCGTCCTGCAGCGCGAGGATCTGTGGCTGAAGTTCCACGCCATCGAAGCGCTCGGCGAAATCGGCGATCGCGCGGCGCTGCCGGCGATTCTGCCGCTGTACAAGGAGAAGTCGCTGCGCAAGCCGGTGCTCGAAGCGGTCGGAAAGATCGCCGACGTCGGCACCGTCTCGTTCCTGCTGAAGATCATCGCCGGCGACGAGAAGCTGAACCTGACGGCGTTGCGCGCGCTGGTGCGGATCGCCGAGACCAGCAAGCCGAAGATCGTCGAACAAACGGAGCGGCTGCTGATTCAGCGCAAGTTCCGCGAGGCGTTCCCGGAAGCGAAAATCGATCCGCTGATCGAGCATCTGCATTCGACGCCGAAGCGCGATGTGAAGACGTTCATCCTCAAGTTCCTCGGCTGGTCGGGCGACGAGCGCGCGCTGCCGGTGCTGATGACTTGCCTCGAGCATCCCGACTCCGCGGAGACTGCAGCGCAGGCGCTGATCGATTTCGGCCCGACTGCGGTGCCGGCAATTCTCGAATCGCTGCGCACCGCGGAAGAGGACGAAATCATCGCGCTGTTGCTGCGCGTGCTCAACGTGATCGGCGGCAGGGACGCGGGCCCGAACATCCTGCCGCTGCTCGATCACGAGAATCCGATGATCCGCCGGCTGGCCATCGAGACGCTCGGCGAGATCGTCGATCCGCGGTCGGCCGATTACCTGCTCGCGAAACTCGATGACGCGGATGTCGCGTCGCAGCAAGCGGCGGTGAACGCGATCTCGGCGATGGTGGCCGCGTTCCCGGAAATCAAGCCGCAGGTTCTCTCGAAGATCCGCCGTCTGCTGCAGAACCCCTCGGTGCCGATGAAGCTCAACTCGCTCTCGGTCTTCGTCAACATCCAAGGCGAGGGGTATCACGACGAACTGTTGCTGGCGTCGAAGGACAGCGATCCCATCATCCGGCAGAAGGCGGTTTCGCTGATGGGGATGTTCAGCGAGGAACGTTTCGCCGACGCGCTGGTGCTCTCGCTCGCCGACGAAGCGACGTCCGTGCGCCTGGCTGCGATCAATGCGATCGTTCGTCATCGTCCGGCGCAGGGACTCGAGCCGCTGATCTCGTCGCTCGAAGACTCGGACATCTGGATTCGCACCGCGGCCGCGCAGGCGCTGGGCGAGTATCGCAATCCTGATGCGATCGAGCCGCTGGTTCATCACCTCGATCACGATCTGCCGCCGGTCCGTATCGCCGCGATCGAAGCACTCGGCAAATCGGGCGACGAGCGTGCGAAGAGTGTCCTTTTCGATTGCGCGCACGAGTCGGATCTCGAAGTCCGCCGCGCCGCGATCCTGTCGCTCGGCCGCGTGCCCGGCGAGGAAGTCTTCGACTATCTGATGTTCGCGACGACAGACGCCGATTGGCGCATTCGCGCCGCGGCCGTGACCGCGGTTGCCGTTCGCGGCGACCGCACGGCGCTGCCGGCGTTACACACCGCGCTGCTGGATCCCGACACGTACGTGCAGCAATCCGCGGTGCTCGCGCTCGACAAACTGCCGGACCGCGAATCGTTCCCGCATCTGTTCCGGGCGCTGGAAAACAGCGTCATCCTTGATGAGGTTTCCGATCTTTTCGTGCGTCACAAACAGCTCTATCGCGATCTTCTGGAGGAGGCGTGGCGTACGGCCGACAGCCGTCGCGAGGTGGTGATCGCGGCGATTTTGCAAGCGATGAAAGAGAAGGGATGAGGGACGAGTGGCGAGGGACAAGGGAGCTGAATTCCCTCGTCCCTCGTCCCTCGTCCCTGGCTCATGTCCACATTCAACCTGTCCTTGAATCACCATCTCGATCTGCCGGACGACGTGTTCCGGCTGATGCGGGATCAGATTTACAAGCGGACGGGGATGTGGTTCGCCGACACGTCGAAGTACCTGCTGCAGAAGCGGCTTTCGCCGCGCGCGCGCGAGCTGAACTTCGAATCGTTTCAGAAGTACTTCTACTTCCTGCAGTACGACCCCCGCGCCGAGGCTGAGTTCGATCAGATCTACGACTTGGTCACGACGAATGAAACGTACTTTTTCCGCGAGCCGGCGCAGCTCGCGGCGTTCGCCGAAGAGATCGTGCCGGAGATTCTGTCGCGCAAGACAATCAAGAAAATCCGGATCTGGTCGGCCGGCTGTTCGTCGGGTGAAGAGCCGTACTCGATCGCCATGCTGCTGAACGAAGCGGGCTACTACGACCGCGCCACGTTCGAGATTTTCGCCAGCGACATCAACCAGCAGGTGCTGGCCAAGGCGCGCCGCGGCCACTATCGCGAGAGCGCCTTCCGCGCCACCGACGGACCGCTACGCGACAAGTACTTCACGCGCAACGAAGACGGTTCGTGGCACATCCACGACGACATTCGCAACCGCGTTTCCTTCGGCCGCCTGAACCTCTACGACGAGCCGCGCGTCTCGCTCCTCGGCCACCTCGACGTGATCTTCTGCCGCAACGTGATCATCTATTTCGATGACCAGTCGAAGAAGGTGGTGGTCTCGAATTTCTACAACCGCCTCACCGACACCGGCTACCTGCTCCTCGGCCACTCGGAATCGCTGATCTCGCTCTCTACTCAGTTCAAACTGCGCCACCTGAAGAACGACATGGTGTACCAGAAGTGATGCCGCTCCGCGCCCTCGTCATCGACGACTCTGCCTACAACCGCGTGACGATTTCGCGGTTGCTGGCGTCGTCGCCGGACATCGACGTCGTGGCCACGGCGGTGAATGGCGAGGACGGAATCCGGCAAGTGATGCGGCATCGTCCTGACGTCATCACGCTCGATCTGGAGATGCCGGTGATGGACGGCTTCGCCTTCCTGCGCTGGCTGATGGCGAATGTGCCGACGGCTGTGATCGCGGTGTCATCGCGCTCCTCCGACCGCAGCGTTTTCAAAGCGCTCGACCTCGGCGCGGTCGATTTCATCGCCAAGCCGGGTGGTCGCGTTTCGCCGCGTCTCGAAGAAATCCAGCGCGATCTCATCGCCAAAGTTCTGCAGGTCGCCGACATTCGCATGGAGAACCTGCGCCGGCGCATCGTCGAAGAGGACGACGTCGCGCCGCACGAAATGGCGCCGCCGGCCGTTTGCGACGGCGGCATCGACCTCGTCGCGATCGGTTGCTCGACCGGTGGACCGCCCGCGCTGCAACACGTGTTTCAGAACCTGCCGCTGCTGCCGATTCCAATCGTCGTCGCGCAGCACATGCCGCCGGCGTTCACGCGCCTCTTTGCCGAACGCGTCAACAAACTCACCAGCTACACGGTGAAGGAAGGCGACGACGGCGAGCTGCTGCGGCCGGGCACCGTCTACATCGCGCCGGGCGGGATGCAGATGGAGATCCGCCGCGTCGCGGAGGGCTTGCAGCTGCGCACGTTCGCGGCGAAGTCGAACGATCTCTACGCGCCCTCGGTCGATCGCCTCCTCATCTCCGCCAGCGACGCCTGCGCCGAGCGCATGGTGGCCATCATCATGACCGGCATGGGCGACGACGGCGCGCAAGCGATCCGCCGCGTCCGCGAACGCGGCGGCCGCACCATCGCCGAGAGCGCGCAGACCGCCATCATCTTCGGCATGCCGAACGAAGCCATCAAGACCGGCTGCGTCGACCAGGTCCTCGCGCTCAACGACATCCCGCGCGCCATCGAGCGATTGTGCGCGGGTTAGTTCGGACGAGAGTTTTGCGGCGAAGAGATCAACGCTTCGCCTTCTCGCATTCGCCCTTTGCGTAAGCGCAAAGTTCGGCTGCCAACACCTTCGTGGTGGCGGGCCAGAGCCAGGCTTCTTTGCCCGCGGTAAGGACCCGTTGACCATCCAACGCGAATACGGCGGCCGAGACCTCCGATTGGTTGACCGCATCCCGCAGATCGCTTGGCTCGTAGTCGAGTTTGAGCGACAACACAATCGGCGGCATTCCTGCTTTGTACGCATCCCAAAGCCGTACGCTGCCATCCGAGCTCGCCGAGACGAGAGCATCGCCTTGCTTGTTGTACTCAAGCGAGTTCACTGAAGATGCGTGTCCCTTGAGAGAGAACATACGGTCGCTATCGCTTGAGCTACGAAAATTTTCAGCTTCCCCCAGAACTAGATTCCCATCGCTGAAGCCAATCGCAAACAGCGAGTGCTTTCCGGCCGAGTTCCAGGCGAGGCTGCGCATGTGTAAATCGTCAGATGCGCCTTCCATGTCCCATTCCAGCTTGGCAGGATCGAGCGTGAATCCTCCAATCTCGGTGACGATCAGGAGTTCCTTCGGCTCATCGGCGGAGTGGTGGAAGGCGATCGAATTGATGCGAGCTGGCTTTCCTTTGGAATCGGCGAGCGTAGGGGTCTTTCCTTTCGGTGAGGCGTCGTCCACGTTCCAGAGCCGAACGACACCATCGAAAGTTCCTGCGGCGAGCAGAGCCCCATCTGATTCGAACGCGAGCGCGCTGACCACGTCGGTTCCGGCGTCGAGCTCATACACGGTTTTGGCGGGATCGTGAAGGTCGCGAAGGAACACGCGGCCCTTTCCGCTTCCGACCGCGAGCCAAGTGCCGTGCGCCGCCAGCGCGTGCACACCGCCGGGAAAATTTCCGACTTGGCGGATCGGAGCGTCGGGATTCGCGACGTCGAAGGTGAAGAGGTTGCCGTCGTCGCCGCCAGCGAAAGCGGTGTGGCCGTCCGGCGCGAGCGTCAGCGAGCGAAAAACGTCCGAGCCTTTCCAATGTCTGAATACTTCGCCGGCTCGCTCCATCTGTAGATCGAACAGAGTGAGCAGCATGGCGTTGAAAATGTCGGCGTCGTTGAGCCGGCCTCCGTTTTCCCGATTGAGGCGTTCGGCTTTGAGAGCAGCCGCGGCCGTACGGGCTTTCATCATGCCCTGCACGATGTCGAGCGCAAGCACGTGAGCTTCCTGGATGCGAGCAAGCCGCTGCGCCTCGGCGAGCAGGGCTTGTGCTTTCTTGGTCTGATCGTTCGCCATCCTGCTTTGTTGGAACGCCATCTTGCTTAGCTCGTTCGCGTTTCGCTCATTGATCCGCGCGAGATAACTTTGTTTTTGTGCGTCTTGCTTGCTGACGCTCAAGGCAGCCTCGCTTTTTGCCACGGCCTTCTGCGCACGCTGTGCTTGAGTTATCGCGTCATCGGCAACGTGTTTCGCTAAATCTGCCTGTTTCTTCTCCCTGACCGCCCAAAAACCGAATCCCGCGACCGCGATCGACGCGATCGCCAGGATCATCGCCAGCGCCCGCCGCCGCCTCTCCTTCTCCCGCGCGTTGCGGTCGCGCTCTTCGCGGCTGGCGTCGAGAAACGCCATCGCGCGGGCAAATGACGGATCGTACCGAGCCGCCCATGCCTCGGTCGGCGCTTCCTTCCGCCGCCAGGTGAGGACAATCTGAAGTTCCGGATCGCGCCAGAGTGCCGCCACTCCCTCCTCGTGACGGGACGCGGCCCTGGCGAGGCCGAGGTAAAGCTGCGCCGAGCGCGACTCCTCATCCGCCCACTGGGCCAGACGCGTCCAGATGCGCATCAGGCTCTCGTGCGAGATGTCGATGATCGATTCGTCGTGGAGCTGTGTGGTAGCGGGCGGCATCAGGAACGTGCGGCCATCGCACCGGAACCGATCGATGACGGCGGCGACCTCGATGGTGGTAGCGCCGCTGATCGCGCGGATCTCGCGGATCGAAACCGGGCGTCGGACGCCGCGCACATCGCTCTCTTTGTCCGTCAGCGCTTTGAACATCTTCTGGGCGATCAGTTGCTGGTTGCCGTTCAGCTCGGAGAACGCCTCATCCGCATGACGCGACAGCGCCGTGCGCATCGTGCCGACCGCCTCGTAGTGCCGCAGGTCGAGCGGCTCGCCGGCCTCGTGATCGGCCGTCCACGCCTCCCACGTGCGCATCATTGCGTGCTGCAGGATGGGAAGCTGATCGGGATCGTCGCCGACGTCGTTGAGCAGCCGCGACACGAGGCGAGGAGCGATGGCCGCGCCACCGACCGCCACCGGTCCGGTGATCGCGCTGCGCAACTCGTCGCGGTTCATCCGCGAAACGAGGTAGACGCCGTCGTTGATCACCTCAGGCAGGTCGGTGAACTCCATGCAGTCGCCGATGAAATCGGAGCGCATGGTCAGCGCGATGTAGATTGGCGCATCGCTCTCCCGCGCGGCGAGCAGCAGCTTCACGAATGCCGCCGCGTCGTCGCGCCCCGCTTCCCGCCGGCTTCGTTTGTAGCGGAACAGCTCCTCGAACTGATCGACCAGGACCAAAACGTTATCTTCCGGCGCGATGCGTGCCTCGCGGACGCACTCGACGATGCCGAGATCACTGGCGCGCAACGTGGTCTCGAAGAAGCCCTGCTTCAGCTCTTCGTCGCCGGTTTCGCCAAGAGCCTCGGGGGCGCTGAGCGCGGCGGCGAGATTGGCGAGCGGATCGACGCCCGGCCGCATGATCGCCACGCGCCAACGTGAGCCCGCGGACGTCATCCCGCCACCGTACAGCGTCGGGATCAATCCCGAGCGCACCAGCGACGACTTTCCGCTGCCTGACGTGCCGAGGATGGCGAGGAAACGCGTCGTGCGAAGACGTCGCAAAAGCTCGTCGGTCTGTCTTTCACGGCCGAAGAAGAGAGAGTCCTCGTCCGGCTCGAACGGGCGGAGTCCGGGAAATGGATTCGGCCATTTCTCAGGAAGCGGAAGAGCTGCGCTCACGCGGAGCTCCGATTCGCCGACAGCTCGTCGAGGAACGGATCGAGCGCGGCGGGATCGAAGCCCGACGCCGGCTCGTGAAGTGTGGTTGCCTCGCGCGTGCGGAAGCGTTCTTTCTCCGGCCTGGCAGGCGCGCCGATGTAGATCGCGCGGGCGAGCCACGCCTTCTCGCGTCCGAGGCCTGCGCTCTTCTGTAACTCGCTCAGCTTCCGCCGCAGCCAGAGCTCGCTCGACTTGCCGTAGTAGAGGAGCAACGCATCAGCCGATTTGAGAATCTCCTCGTGTCCCAGCCGTGCCTGTGCTTCGTCCGGGTCGAACACCGGCAGGATCACTTCGAAGCCGCTGTTGTAGAGGAAATCCTCGATCGGCCGCGTGCAATCGAGATCCTGCTGATCGCAGAGGAGGTAGATACGCGTCAGATTGCCGGCCGCCGGCACAGGCGTCGTCACCGGCGCGGGAGGCGGCGCGAGTTTGCGGAAAATGATCGTCTTCAGATCCTCGAACGGCACTTCGATCACCTCTGCCGTCGCGTGAACGGTGGGATCGTTCTGCAGTCGATTGACAAACTGCAGTTGGCGCTCATCCTTGATCTCGCTGCCGGGCGGCAGCCAGATCACGCTTGAGAATCCGGCGGTCGATGCGAGCTGTGATGCGAGCGACTGCTGGCGTTCCACGGTCGACTGCGTTACCCCGTCGGCGACCACACCGTAGTTGCGGCCGATGAGGTGAATGGAAAGTTTGCTGCGGAGAAGGTTCTCGCGCATGACGCCATCGAGTTCCGAAGCGATCAGCGGCAGCGGCCGGTCAGGAAGCACTTCGTAGCCTTTGCGGAGCAGGTCACGGCGCACCGCTTCCCGATCGTCACGAAGGTCGAAACTGGTCTCCGCAAGGAAGACAGTGCCCTTGCTCTCTTTCGGCTCGACCACCGTTTTGCCGTGTTTCAGCATCTTCAGGAGCTTGACGATGTCCTGCGCCAGGTCGTCGAGCCGGGCCAAAAAAATGCGATCCGAAGTGTCGGCCTTCACCTGCGCGAGCTCGCGCGTTCTTCCTTTTGCGTCGTAGACGAAGAACTCGTAGCCAAGCATCGGCTGCACTTCCTCGGGGAACTCCTCGGGGCTGATCGGCGTCTTGACCACTTTGAAGACGCGCGTTTTGTCCTCGATGCGCACGCCGCCGGCGCGGTTCGCGGCGAGACAGAACTCGTGCAGCTCGCGCGTACACCACACGGACTCCACGTACCGAGGCGAGAAGATCGACACCAGCGCCGCAATGCGCGGCAACTGCTTGAGAATGGTGTCGGCGAAGTAGTCGTTTCCTCGCACCTCCAGGTCTCGCCAGATCTTCGGAGTCGAGCCGAGGAGCTGGCCGACACGAATCTCCAGCAGATGATGAAGGCGCGACACCCACCCGTCTTCCCCCTCGACCAGCGTCTGGTCGTCAATATGCGCGTAGCTGATCAGGAAATCGTGTTCAAAGTTCATAGGCATAGCACGGCGGCTTTGCACCCAGGGAACGTTCAAATGTTTGGGACCTACTATGGAGTGGCGCTGGGAGGTAGTTTCCCTACCCCCCGAGGAGAACTCGCCATCACGCGGCTGGTTTCGCCTTCGTCGTTTCCTGCTGCGCGGAGGCCCACTTGGCGTGTTCCTGCGAGACGAGCGACTCGACGCGCTCCGCGAGCAGGGCGCGGGCGTCGGCGACGCCGGCGTACGGCGATGCCTTCGCGATGTAGACGTACTTTTCGTGCTTCAGCGATTCACACGTCGATCGATACGCGATCCAGTTCTGCTGGTACTGGTTCAGGTGGAGCAGACCTTCCAGCACCGTGATCACGACGCCGAGTCCGCCCGCGATCCAATCCGCATGGGGCAACTGCAGCGCCGGCAGGAACGGAATCACCGCGGCGGCTACGATCTCGGTGACCTTGATCCGCTTGTAGATCCGCTGGTTGCTGCTGCTCTTGCGGTCGTACCAGGAGATCTGGTCCTCGAGACGTTCCACCACCGGATCTGCGTCAGCAGTCATGTGAAGCTCCATCGATGATTAATGAAGGCGCATTGTAGCGCCGCGCTCGCATTCTTCGTCCGCTTCCGTGTGCTACTCTCCTTCGTCGTCCGAGAGAAGCGTCCATGACCGAAGAGAGAGCTGAGAAGTTTCTGGAGCTGTTCAACAAGGGCAAGGAATTCACCGAGGAGTTGCTGAGAGAAAATCAGCGGCTTCGGTATCGCCTGGCCACGCTCGAAACCGAGGGGACAGCCGGTTCGAATGATGAAGTCCAGCGGCTGCGCGCCGAGGTGTAGGTGCTCACCGAAGAAAACCGGCGCATCGCCCAGCGGTTCAAGGAAGTCGAAGAAGAGAACAAGGACTTCGCCAACCGCTACATCGAGGTCGAGGAGCAGAACAACAACCTCGCCAATCTCTACGTCGCGAGCTATCAGCTCCACTCCACGCTCGACTTCCGCGAAGTCATCCAGATCGTGCAGGAGATCGTGATCAATCTCATTGGAGCGGAGTCGTTCGCGATCCTGCTGCTCGACGAGAAGACGAACGAGCTGAAGACGATTGCGTCCGAGGGCGAAGACGTCATGCCCGGCATCGAGGCGCTCTCCACGCGGCTCGGCGACGGCATCCTCGGCAGCGTCGCGAAGACGGGCGAGAGCTATTACATCAATCAGGATCTCGAAGACGGCGGCAAGGTCACGCTCGACAAGCCGCTGGCCGCGGTGCCGCTCAAGATCAAGGAACACGTGATCGGCCTGGTGGTGATCTACAAACTTCTGCAGCAGAAGGACTCGTTCTCGGCAGTCGATTACGAGCTGTTTTCGCTGCTCGCCGCGCATGCCGCGACGGCGATTTTCTCGTCGAAACTCTACTCGCAGTCGGAGAGGAAGCTGAACACGATTCAGAGTTTCCTCGACCTGCTGACGACGACGTCGTGAGGGCCCGATAGTGGCATTGGACAACGCGAATTTTCTGGTCGTCGAAGACTCGCCAACCATGCGCCAGTTGATCTCGTTTTCGTTGAAGCGATTCAAGAACGCGAGAATCCTGGAGGCGGTCGATGGCGTCGACGCGCTCAAAAAGCTTTCCGGCCCTGACAAGATCGATCTGATCCTGACCGACATCAACATGCCGGTGATGGACGGATTGAAGCTGGTGTCGCTGGTGCGTCAGAACGCGCAGCTGAAGAACATCCCGATCATCATCATTACGACTGAGGGAGCCGAGGAGGACCGCGAACGCGGCCTGGCCCTCGGCGCGAACGCGTACATCTCGAAGCCGATCCAGTCGTCGCATCTGATCAAGACGATCTCGGAGCTGCTGGCGGTGTGAGCTCGAAGGTTCGGGAGTCCTGTCATCCTGAGCCGCCGGAGCTGCGTAGGCGAAGCCGGAGCAGCGCAGGACGGTCGAAGGACCCCCTCAGTGCTTGCATCGTGACTTACCGCCGCCCTACCTTAGTTATCAGCAGGGGGTCCTTCGACCGTCCTGCGCGACTACGGCTTCGCCTACGTCGCTCCGGCGGCTCAGGATGACATTTTCACGATTCCGTCCGGCGCTGATCCTTCTTCTCTTCGCTGCCGCGCGCATCCCTCTTCTCATCGTGCGCGCGACGTTTTTCGATGAGCTTTTTACGAGGTGGATTTCGGCGAAGCCGTTCGCCGGGATCGTGTCGGCGTTGCGATGGGATTCGGGTCCCCCGCTTTACTACTTCGCGGTGCGGTTGCTCGGCGATCCCTCGGTGGCGATAACGCGGATCTTGTCGCTGGTCTGCGCGGCAATTTCGCTGATTCTGATTCTTCGAACGAAGAACATGATCGCCGCGCTGCTGCTGGCCGTTTTCCCGCCCGCGATCCTCTTCGCAGTCGACGCGCGCAATTACGCGATGTGCGCGATGTTCGCCACGATCGCGGTGCTGGCGATTGATGAGGACCGTCCGTTTGTTGCGGCAATCGCGCTGGTCGCGGCGGCGTACAGCCATTACTACGCGGTGTTGTTGTTTCCTGTCCTGCTGCTGGGACCTGCCGGCGAGCCGCCGGCGGTCCAGCCGGCGAGCCGCCGGCGCTACGGTCGCCGGCGCGCGTACGCGCTCGCGGCCGCGATCGTTCTCTACATACCCGGGTTCCTGCTCGCGCTGCACCAGCCGGTCGAGGCAAGAGCGTGGATGACGGGAAACTGGCCGAACGCGCTTTTCATCGCGCCACCGATCGCAATCGCGATCATCGGCGCGATCGTGTTCGCGATCTCGATTCGCGTGAATCGCTACGCGGTCATGGTGCTCGTCCCGCTGCTTCTCGCCGTCGCCACGCGCGTCTATGTCCCGATGCGTTTCGAAGCCGTCATCGCCGCGCCGCTCGTGCTCTGGTTGGCGGAGTCGCTGAAGACAAATCGTTTTCGCGTCCCGCTGACTGCGGCGCTCGTCGCCGTCTGTGCCGTTTGGACCACGATCGGCATCGTCGATCACGCCACCCGTCCGACCGATTCGTATCGAGCAGCCGCGGCCTGGGTCGCAAACAACATCCCCGGGAACGAAACCCTCCTCGCTTCCGGATACTGCTACCTCGAGACGGTGATGAACGGTCACACGCGCGTCGTCGCCTTCCCGGATGAGCAGGCCATCCATCCCGGCTGGCGAGCGCTGCCGAAGGCGGGACTTCATTCGCCGGCCGGTGCGTTCTTCTGGACCGGCGAGCGCGCAGCGCCAGAATTCGGCGTCTTCCGCCGCGACCGCCGCATCATCGAACCGCTATTCATCAACGACCGTGCGATGGTTGCACTGGTAAGGTAAACTCGCCGCCCATGCCTCATTTCATCACCGACAAGTGCATTGGTTGCAGCGTCTGCGAGGTGAAGTGCCCCACCAACACCATCTGGGGCGCCGCCCGCGGCATGTACTACATCCATCCCGAGCGCTGCATCGACTGCTCGGTCTGCGGCATCTACTGCCCGGTCGACGCCATCCAGAACCAGCACGGCGAGTTCATCCCGCGCGTGAAGCCGAAAGAGATCCCGAAAGCCGAGGTCATCAAAGAGCTTTGTACGGGGTGCGAGTTCTGCGTCGACATCTGTCCGTTCGAGTGCATCAAGATGATCGACCCGAACGACGAGACGATCGCGAACCACTACAAGATCGCCTTCGTCGACGAGAAAAAGTGCGTGGCCTGCCGGCTCTGCGAGTCGGTGTGCGACAAGGACGCGATCGTCGTCCCCGACGCGCCGACCCAGCTCAAGACCTATCTGCCTGACTTCGTGGTGATGGGAACCGGACGTTGACGCGGGAGCCGGGAGCCGGGAGTCGGGAGTCGGAGACTCAACCCGCGCATTTTCCGACCCCCGACCCCCGACCCCCGACCCCCGCATCCATCGACGTTCCGAAAGAGTCGCCCAAAACCATCCTCTTCCAGTTCGTCGTCTTTCCGCTCGGCGTCGTCGCCATCGCCGTCCTGATCTTTTTCCTCTTCGGCAGACTGGCCACCGAGGAGCAGGGCATCCCCGACTACATCAACGCCATCCGGTCCGGCAGTTCGCACGAACGCTGGCAGGCGGCGTATCAGCTTTCGAAATCGCTGAAGCGCGGCGAGGCCAAACGCTATCCGAACCTCGAGCACGACGTGGCGGCGCTCTACATGAATTCGAAATCCGATGACCCTCGCATCCGCCGCTACCTCGGCATGGTTCTCGGGCAACTCGGCGACCGCCGCGCCACCCCCGTCCTGCTCGATGGTCTCAACGACCGCGACATTGACAACCGCATCTACGCACTGACCGCTCTCGGCGAGCTGCGCGATCCCGCGGCCGTTCCTCGGATCGCAAAAGCCGTCACCGATGACGACAAAGACGTCCGCGCCACCGCCTACTACACGCTCGGCGCGATCGGCGATCCGAGCGCGGTTCCGGTGCTCGCGGCCGGCCTCGAGGACCAAACGCCTGACGTCCGCTGGAACGCCGCCATCGCCCTGGCACGCCTCGGCGATCCGCGCGCGCTCGGGACGCTGCGCGAGGTTCTCGACCGCTCGCGGCTGAACAGCGTCACCGGCATGCGCGAGGACCAGAAGGAAGACGCCATGATCGTGGCGATGTCCGCCTACGCCAAGCTGGCCGGCAAGGGCGCCGCTCCCGACTTGCAGCGGATCGCCTCCAGCGATCCGAGCCTGCGCGTCCGCGCCGCAGCCAAACAGGCGCTGGCGCAGATCGGCGCCTGATCATCCGCAGCACTTTCATTGCCGCTAAATTGCTGAGTTGCGATGCTTTATCCGTGAATTCAGCAACGCACCAGACCCCGTGACACCTGTCACCTTTTTCGTTGACAGCGGTTGCTGAAAAGCGGATATTTACGCCCGCGCCGGAGCGTCCCCGTTCGGCAACCTCATTACCTGGATGTCTGACGAAATCACGCCATATCAGATGGTTCCGAAGACCCCACTTGCGGGGAGCGCGGCTGCTGACATCCGCGAACAGGGCGAGATCACCCGCCGCGGTTTCCCGGTTGTCCTGACCGCCGCCTGGGTTGCCCTGACCGCCGCCCTCGGGGGCATGAGCGCGGTTCTCCTGCGTTTCCTCTTCCCCAACGTCCTCTTCGAGCCGGTGCAGAAATTCAAAGCCGGCCTGCCGTCCGACTACTCGGTCGGCGAGGTCGACGAGCGCTGGAAGGACAAATACGGCATCTGGATCGTGCGTACCGAGGAGATCGTGTACGCGCTGATCACCGTGTGTACGCACCTCGGATGCACGCCCAACTGGCTGCCGACCCAGAATAAATTCAAATGCCCCTGCCACGGCAGCGGCTATTACAAATCAGGGATCAATTTCGAAGGACCGACTCCCCGGCCGCTCGAGCGCGCCAAGATTTTCATCGACATCGCTGACGGCCAGATCGTCGTCGACAAGTCGAAGCAGTTCCATCAGGAGCGCGGTGAGTGGACTGACCCGGAGGCGTTCATCAAGCTGTAGCTTCCCGCTGTCAGCCGGCAGAAGGAAGCTGAGGAGAAAATGGCGAATCTACGAGGACTCCAGGAAGGCATCGTCAATTCGCAGATCTGGAAATCCGTTTTCCGGGTCGGCATCCCCAACACGAACCGCAAACGCGTCCTTGCGGTCCTTGGCTCGCTGATTCTCCACCTGCATCCCGTCAAAGTCCGCCGCTCCGGCGTGCGCATGAGCTACACCTGGTGCATGGGAGGAACGTCGTTCTTCCTTTTCCTCGTCGAGACTGTGACCGGTCTGCTGCTGATGTTTTATTACAGGCCGACGATCGAGTACGCCTTCACCGACATCATGGACCTGCGCGAACAGGCGCCGTTCGGGATCATGCGCGAAATGCACCGCTGGGGTGCGCACGCAATGGTCATCGCCGTCTGGCTGCACATGTTCCGCGTCTTCATGACCGGCTCTTACAAGCCGCCCCGCGAATTCAACTGGAATGTCGGCGTCATCCTGCTCGTGCTGACGCTGCTGCTGTCGTTTACCGGGTACCTGCTGCCGTGGGATCAGCTCGCGATCTGGGCGATCACGGTCGGCTCGTCGATGGCTCGCGCCAGCCCGGGTGCCGGCAATGAGGGGCCCATGTCGGGCCTCGTGAAATTAGGGGACATACGACTGATTCATGCGGGCGATGATGCCCGCTTCGCGCTCATCGGCGGGCGGTCCATTGGTGCCGCGACGCTGCTGCGCTTCTATGTCCTTCACTGTGTGGTCATCCCCCTGGCGGCCGGTTTCCTGATGGCCATTCACTTCTGGCGGGTTCGAAAAGACGGAGGCATCTCAGGTCCGCTGTAGCGGGTCGAGGGCACGATGACTTTCATCAAGGATTTCGTCAACGTACTGTCAGCAGGATCGATCTCGTTCCTCCTGCTGACGTCGATTTTTGCGTTGATTATCTTTTTCAACCTCCTCGGCGGCCGGATCAAATCGGCCGGCGGTTTTGCCTTCATCGGTTTCGGCCTCGTTATGTTCCTGGCCGGGATTTTCGTCCCGCCGCTGCTTTATCTCGGCGTTGCCTATTTCCTGATCCTTTTTGTATTGGCGCGCCTCGGCGGGCGGCTCTGGGATACGAAGATCGGTCTGTGGCTCTTCGTCTTCGGCGGACTGGCATTCGGCCTCTCGATGCTCGATCCGAATTTCTTTCTCATCGCCGCGAAACCGGACAACGTCCCCATCGTTGCGATGATTTTTCTCCTCGGATTTTTTACGTGGCTCGCGCTGCGCAAGGCCTATCTGAACGACACGCAGCTCGTCGTCGGCGGGATTCCGTGGGAGAAGACGGAGTCGGATGAAAAGCTCTTCACCTGGCCCGACCTCGTCTACACCGAAATGCTCTGCATGATCCTGCTGACGATCGTGATGATCGTCTGGTCAGTCGTGCTCAGAGCGCCGCTGGAGGAAGCGGCCAATCCGACTTCCTCACCTAATCCTGCCAAGGCTCCCTGGTACTTCCTCGGCCTGCAGGAAATGCTCGTCTATTTCGATCCCTGGCTTGCCGGCGTGGTGTTGCCGACGCTGATCATCGTCGGGCTGATGGCCATCCCCTACATCGACACGAATCCGAAGGGAAACGGCTATTACTCGTTCCGCGAGCGGAAATGGGAGATCAGCGTCTTCCTGTACGGCTTCCTGGTTCTCTGGTCGTTTCTGATCATTACCGGCACCTTTCTTCGCGGCCCGAACTGGAACTTCTTCGGCCCTTACGAATACTGGGATCCCAATAAGCTCGTTCCGCTGGTGAACGTCGACCTCTCGGAGTTGATGTGGGTGAAGGTTCTAGGCACGTCGCTGCCGAAACTCTGGATCATCCGCGAGATCTTCGGACTCGTGCTGATCGGCGCCTATCTCGGCACGCCGCCGGTGATGGCCATTGGGCCGTTCCGCCGTTTCTACATGAAGATGGGAGCAGCCCGCTATTACGTCGGCGCCTACCTCTTCCTGATCATGATGTCGCTGCCGATCAAGATGGTTCTGCGCTGGCTGTTCAATTTGAAATACATCCTGCATATCCAGGAGATATTTTTCAATGTATGAGGAGGCCGGGACGAGGGGATGAGGGAAGAGGGATGAGGGAAGAGGAACGGCAGGAGCCAGGCTTGGCTTCTTCTCGTCCCTCGTCCCTCGTCCGTCCTCCCTGTCTCCCTCGTCCCTGATTCATGAAGCCACAAGAGCCGATTCCGCACAACTACTCGATGAGCAGGCTGAATTTGATATTCGCCCTGTCGAGTCTCGTTCTCGTCGCGGTGACGGGGCTGGTCGTCGGCTACGACTACATCCGCGGCTGGAAGTGGTTTCAGCTCGAGTTCATGCGCATGCAGCAGGAGCGCATCGTCCAGGAAATGCAGGTTGCGAAGTCGGCAGAGAACAGCAAGCAGCTCGCCGATCTGGATGCGCAGGAACGCAAGAACAGTCTCGAACTGGCCGGGCATCGCGATCAATACATGGCCGCGCAGAAGGCATTTGACGCGATGGAAGGTGATCACTATCGCGCCGATCAGGATTACCGTTTCGCTAAAGCGAACCTCGACGCGCAGCGCTACATCACCGAAGCCTCCGTCGTCCAGCATCGTTCCGACGCCGCGCAACAGCAGGCTGAGTACGAGCGGCAGTCCGCTCACCTCGCGGAACTGCAAGTGCGCCTTCAGGAAGTCACGCGCCAGCGCGATGCGGCGAAGGCGAACGTCGACCAATGGCTCAAGAAGATCAAGGATGCCGAAGATAAGAAAAAAGAGCTGACGGCTTCGGTGGATTTGCTGAGCAAACAGCTCACCACCGTCGACATGGGACGCTTCAGCACGAACTGGATTCTCAGTCAGCCGATGCTCGATTTCGTCAATCCGGTCATCAAGATCGATCAGGTCGTGCTCAACGATCTTTCGATCGACATGAATTACATGAATGTCCCGCGCGTCGATCGCTGCCAAACGTGTCATCGGGCCATCGATACGCCGGGATGGGAGTCGAAAGCGGAAGCCGCACGCCTGTCGCAGGAACTGCAGCAAAAGCTCGATGCGTATCAAATCCCACAAGACAAACGTACCGAAACCGAGGAGCGGATCGCGCAACTCAAGAGGATTCAGGACGGACCCAGCGACATTCTGAACCCGTGGCGCACGCATCCGAAACTCGACCTGTACGTCGGCTCGGCTTCAGCGCACCCGCTTCTCGAATACGGCTGCACGGTCTGCCATCGCGGCCAGGATCGCGCCACCGAATTCGGCCGCGCCGGTCATACGCCCGCCAGTCCCAGAATGGAGCATCGCTGGGCGGAACGGACCTCGCTCTCGGCCGGCTTCTTCCCGCTGCCGAGCGATTTCGCGCAGCGTCATTGGGGCTACGAAGAAAACGAATTCATTGAGACGCCGATGTACCCGCGGCACTATTACGAAGCGGGCTGCATCAAGTGTCACTCCGCGCAGATTGCGGTCGATCGCGGCGACGACATCACAAAAGCCACGCAGACCGTCGAGCTTTATGGCTGCTATGCCTGCCACAAGATCGGCAACTGGCGTTTCTCCGATCTCCGCAAGCCCGGCCCGGACCTCGGCGGGATCGCCGAGAAGACGACGCCGGAATGGGCGTTCCGCTGGATCAGCGAGCCGCACAATTTCCGCTCGACGACGCGCATGCCGTCGTTTTTCTACCAGCGCAACATGATCGATCCGAGCGTCGTGCCGCCGCAAGAACGCGCGCACAACATCAAGTTCCAGGACGCCGAGATTCACGCCATCGTCAGCTATCTCTTCGACAAATCGACGCGTCGCGTATGGCAGCAGCCCGGCGCAGGCGATGCCGGCCGCGGCAAACAGATCGTCAACAGCGTCGGCTGCATGGGCTGTCATATCGACACGGAGCAAGTCAAAGACGAAAAGACCGGACAGATTCGCCTCGCAAAGCGTGAAGATTTCCCGCTGGAACGCAATTACGGGTACAACCTCACCGGCGTCGGCACGAAAACCAACAGCGCCTGGATTTACAACTGGGTGAAGAATCCGAAGTCGTATTACGCCGACGCGCCGATGCCGTCGCTGCGGCTGACCGATCAGGAAGCGTCGGACGTCACCGCGTTTCTGCTGACGCTGCAGAAGCCTGCGTTTATGACCACGCCGATCCGTCCGGCGAATCGTCAGGCGGTTCACGATCTGGCCAAAGGCTATTTGATCAATACACTGAGCGACCGCGATGCCGAGTCCAAGCTCCGGACAATGTCCGATCACGAGCAGCTCGTCTACCTCGGCCAGCGCACCATTGAAAAGTATGGCTGCTATTCGTGCCACAACATCAAAGGCTTCGAAGGGCTCAAGCCCATTGGCACCGAGCTGACTGTCGAAGGATCGAAGGCGCTGCATCTCTTCGATTTCGGTTTCATGAACGATCAGCAGTGGAAGCACGAGGACGGCTCGACGGAGCACGTCCTCCACACGGTACCGTCCTGGGTCTACAACAAGCTCCGCAATCCGCGCATCTACGACGACCGCCGCACGAAGGTCTACAACGACAAGCTGAAGATGCCGAACTTCCACCTCACTCCGGAGGAAGCGCGCCGCATCGCGATGGTGGTTGTCGGTCTTACGAAGGAAAAAGTAGCCGAGAACCGGATGGCCGGCCTCGATGCGCATACGCGTCTGATCGAAGAAGGCCGTAAGCGCGTGTCGCAGCACAATTGCCGGGCGTGCCACGTCGTTGACGGCCGCGGCCGGGCGATTGCGTCCACGATTTCCGACGCGAATTTCCTCCCACCGGATTTGTCGCCCGAGGGAGCGCGCGCGCAGTCGCCGTTCCTGTTCAATTTCCTCAAAGATCCGACCGTAATGAAGATCCGGCCGTGGCTCGGCGTCCGGATGCCGACCTTCCACTTCGACGATCACGAAGCGAATACACTGGTGACCTTCTTCGCGGAAGCCGGCAAGGGCGCCCAGTTCGACACGACGCGCGGTGCAAGTCCGTCAGCCGCGAACGTGAAGATCGGCCAGCAAGTCTTCACAATGCTGCGCTGCGCGCAATGCCACGGTACGACGCCGGTGAATCCCGAGAATCCGCCCGCACCGAATACCGCTGATTCGACATCGCTTGCGCCGAACCTCACGCTGGCGCGCCTTCGCCTGCGGCACGACTGGATTTCGGACTGGATCCGCCGTCCGAACGAAATGATCCCGGGCACGCGCATGCCGACGAACTTCCCGCGCGACGCGGCCACGGGCGGCTTCCAGTCGCCGCTGGCACTCGCGATCGATACACCGCAGTTCGCACAATACAAATCAACGCTGCTGCCGCTGTTCAACGGCAACGAGAAGGAATTGAAGCGCACGATGAGCGACGCGGTCGCCTTGACCGACTATCTGCGCGACTACATCTGGAGCATCGGAATCACTCAAATGCGTGCGGCTTCGCCGAGCGGCGATGCGCCCGCGATGGCAATGCCGCAACAATCGCTGCCGCCGGCGACCGCGCCGGCCGCGAAATCGACGCGCAATCAGCGCGCAATTCCGGCTGTCAGCGGGGGCGCCGGACGCTAGAAACAGGAGAAATCAAATGACTATGAAAAAATTCGTTTCGCTGTTGTTCGCCACCACGCTGCTCCTCTCGATTGCCTGCGGCAAGGGCAAAGAAGCTTCGAAGGAAGATGAGGGCGAGGACGACGAGCAGACCACCACGACGGCTGCGGCGAGCACCGCATCCGGAACGACCGCTGCTGCAACTCCGGCTGCTGCCGCCGTCTCGGCCGACGCCGCGACGCTCACCGGTCTTGTGAAGTTCGAGGGCGCCGCGCCGAAGATGACCAACATTCAGATGTCGGCCGATCCGTACTGCCAGTCGCAGCACGCGAGCGCGCCCGCTACCGAAGAGGACGTGGTCACCGGCCCCGCCGGAGAGCTGGCCAATGTCTTCGTTTACATCAAAGACATCAAGGGCAACTTCCCTGCCCCGTCCACGCCGGTCGTCATCGATCAGAAGGGCTGCCAATACCACCCGCACGTCAACGCGGTCATGGTCGGACAGCCGCTGCAGATCAAGAACGATGACGCGACCCTGCACAATGTGCACGCGATGCCGGCCGCAAACTCGCAGTTCAACGAGGGCCAGCCGGTGCAGGGAATGGTTTCGACCAAGCACCTCGATAAACCTGAAGTGACGCCGTTCAAGATTAAATGCGACGTTCACGGCTGGATGAAGTCGTATATGGCCGTGATGCCGCATCCGTTCTACTCTGTGTCGCAGGCCAACGGTACGTTCACGATTTCCAATCTCCCGCCGGGCCAGTACACGGTCGTGGCGTGGCATGAGAAGTACGGCCAGCAGGAACAGCAGGTCACGGTCGGCGCGAAAGAGTCCAAAGCGTTGAATTTCACCTTCAAGGGTTAATGCGACAGCAGGAGCCGCAATGGCATTGAGACGACAGATCCGGGTAGGTTCGCAATGGATGTACGCGGACGAAGCGCATAAGGCGCTCCGCGAAGCGTTGCGGGTCATGGAGGACGAGAAGGCCGCCGAGGGACATGGCGGGCATCATCTGCCATGGATCCGCCGCTACGTCTTCTCCACCGATCATAAGTGGATCGGTATCCAATACGGCTTCACGGCCCTTCTTTTTCTTCTCCTCGGATTTTGCCTGATGATCCTGATGCGCCTCCAGCTCGGCTGGCCCGGTCAGGCGTTCAGCATCATGAAAGTCCTCGGCGAGAGCCGCGCTCCCGGCGGCGTCCTATTGCCCGAGGCGTACAACCAGCTCGGCGCGATGCACGGCACGATCATGATCTTCCTGGGGATCGTGCCACTGGCCGTCGGCGCGTTCGGCAATTATCTCGTCCCGCTGCAGATCGGTGCGCCGGATATGGCCTTCCCGAAACTCAACATGGCCAGTTACTGGTGCTACTTCCCGGGCGGCCTGATCATGCTGGCCAGTTTTCTGGCTCCCGGCGGCACGGCGCAATCCGGCTGGACGTCCTACCCGCCACTGTCGGTCATCGCCTCTCAAGGACAGACGTGGTGGCTGATCGGGATGGTGTTCCTGATTACGTCCTCGTTGCTTGGCTCCGTCAATTTCATTGTGACGATCATTCAGTTGCGCGCCAAGGGGCTGACGTACATGCGCTTCCCCTTCTTCGTGCACGCGCAGTTCGTCACGTCGTTTCTGCTGCTGCTGGCATTCCCGCCCCTCGAGGCCGCGGCCGTGTTGCAGCTCATGGATCGCGTGGCGGATACGAGTTTCTTCCTGCCGAGCGGTCTCGTAGTCAGCGGCCAGGCGCTCGCCAATGCTGGCGGCGGCAACCCGCTCTTGTGGCAGCACCTCTTCTGGTTCCTGGCGCATCCCGAGGTGTACGTGCTGATTCTGCCGGCCATGGGAATCGTGGCGGAGATCATCTCGAACAACACTCGTAAGCCGTTGTGGGGCTACAAGTCGATGGTCTTCGCGACCGTCTTCCTCGGATTCATGTCGTTCGTCGTATGGGCGCACCACATGTTCCTGACGGGCATGGGGACGACAATCAGCGCTTTCTTTCAGACGACGACGATGATCATCTCGATCCCGTCCGTGATCATCCTCAGTTCGCTATTCATCTCCTTGTGGGGCGGCTCGATACGGTTCAACACGCCGATGATGTTCGCGCTGGCCTTCCTGCCCATGTTCGGCATCGGTGGTCTGACCGGGCTACCGCTCGGCCTTGCCGCGGCCGACATTCATCTGCACGACACGTATTACGTCATCGGTCACTTCCATTACGTTGTGGCGCCGGGGACGATCTTCGCGATGTTCGCCGGCATCTACTACTGGTTCCCGAAAGCGACAGGACGCAAGCTGAACGAATTCTGGGGCAAGGTGCACTTCTGGGTGTCGTTTGTTTGCATCAACGGCATCTTCTTCCCGATGTTCGCGCAGGGGCTCGCGGGCGTTTCGCGCCGCCTGTACGACGGCGGCATGCAGTACGCGCACGCAAAACAGATCGCCTCGCAGACGAATCCGTTCATGTCGATCTGTGCGATCGGCCTTCTGGCCGCGCAGGTGCCGTTCATTTTCAACTTCTTCTACAACGCGATCGCCGCTGCGATGGGACACCGCGACGAAGGCCTCGGCTCGAATCCATGGCAGGCCACGACGATGGAATGGACGGCGACGACCTCGCCTCCGCTGGCGCACGGCAATTTCGAAGTGCTGCCGGTCGCCTATCGCGGTCCTTATGAATACAGCGTTCCCGGCGAGACGGCCGAATTCATTCCGCAGAATATGCCGGTAACGGAACCGGCGCCGCGCGGCGGCGGGCTATTGCCGGCGACGGCAGTGGCGATGAGGGAGAATTGATGGACGCGCACGCTTCCGTGGGTCACGCAGAGCTGGAGATTCCGTACAACGTCCATCCGCGTCCGGACACCGGTCTTTATAACGGCAAGCTCGGCGTGTGGCTGTTTCTGGCCTCCGAAGTCATGCTGTTCGGCGCGCTGTTCTCGTCGCTGATTCTGTTGCGGACGGGCGCCGAGTCCTGGCCGCGCGGGTACGAGTTCCTGAACGTCAAGCTGGCCACGTTCAATACGTTCATCCTCATTCTCTCGAGCGTGACGGTGGTCATGGCCTGGTCGTACTTGCGGCTTGGAGACCTGAAGAAGGGCCGCATTTACATTTCCGCGACGGTTCTTTGTGCGCTGATCTTTCTGACCGCGAAAGGATTCGAGTACTCGCACGAGTTCCAGGAAGGGCGCTTCCCGAAGACGAACAATTTCCTGGCCATCTATTTCACGATGACCGGGCTTCACGGTCTGCACATTCTCGGCGGCGTCATCGTGTTTCTCTATTTTCTCGGGCCGGGCGCGAAGATGTGGGCCAAAGAACCTGAGCGGTATACCAACCGGATCGAGATCGTCGGTCTTTACTGGCATTTCGTCGACCTCGTCTGGATTTTCCTTTTCCCGATTTTGTACCTCATGTAGAAGGAGCACCACGTGACCGATTCTGCAGCCGCGGTGGAGCCTGGCGTCGACGTGCACGAGCACGCGGGCGTTGGCGATCCCAATGCGCATCACAGCCCGGAACAGATCCGCAAGGAGATGAAGGTTTATATGGCTGTCTTCGGCGGCCTGGCGGTTCTGACGGCCATAACCGTGGGCGCGTGCTATGGACTAAATCTTCCCGTTCACCAGGCCATCATCGTGGCGTTGATCATCGCTTCGATCAAAGGTTTCCTCGTGGCCGGCTTCTTCATGCATCTGCTGTCGGAGAAGAAAGTCATCTACGGCATCCTGATTCTTACCGTGATCTTTTTCATTTTTCTGATGATGCTGCCGGTCAGCCATCACGCCAATCCGTTCGGATCGTAAATGTCCCTGCGCGTCTTCCACATCGTCTTCATTACAGTCTCAGTGGCTCTGATGCTGTACCTGACCGTTTGGGGCGTGCGCGACTTTATGGCTGCGCGCAGCTCACTGGGTATTTCGATGATCATCTTCGGCGTGGCCGGTGGAGCATCGCTGATCTGGTACGGAATGCGCGTATTTCACAAGCTGAAGGAACTGCCATGACGCACAGGACGCAGTTTGTCGTGATCGCGATCTGCATGTTGCTGGTGCCGTCGATCCTGTCGGCGTGCCCGGTCTGTTATGGCGCGCCGAATTCTCCGATGACGAAGAGCTCCAACAACGCCATCATGTTTCTTCTCGGCGTCGTTGGATTTGTACAGGTTGGTTTTATTGCGCTGTTCTGGAGCTTCTGGCGGCGGGCGAAGGAGTTGCGACGCCGGCGGGAGTCGTTTCATATCCTGGACGGGGGAGCGGCGCAGTAGCGCCGAGGAAGGGTAGCGTCAATGGAAAAATTCTTAGGGCAGTGGATGCCGGTCGACGCCTCGGAGCATGGCCCGTATCTGGACCGTCTCAGCGCGAACGTTCACTGGCTGATGCTCCTTCTGTTTATTGGATGGGGTCTTTACTTTATCTATGCGCTGTGGCGGTTCAACGCCAAGCGAAATCCAAAAGCGGATTACCACGGCGTGAGGAGTCACTTTTCGAGCTACACGGAGGCCGGGGTTGCGGTCGTCGAGGTCATTCTCCTGGTCGGGTTTTCGATTCCGATGTGGTACCGGTGGACGCACGTGCCGCCGCCGTCGGCGAATCCGCTGGAGATGCGCATTGTGGCGGAGCAGTTCGCCTGGAACGTTCAGTATCCCGGTCCGGACGGCGTTTTCGGGAAGCGCGACATCAAACTGGTCACTTCCTCGAACCCGCTCGGGATCGATCTCAAGGATCCGAACGCGAAGGATGACATCGTCACGCTCAATGACCTGCATCTCGAAGTCAACCGGCCGGTCATCATTCACGTCACTTCGAAGGACGTCATTCACAGCTTCAAGCTGCCTGTGATGCGCGTCGAGACGGATGCGATTCCCGGAATGGAGATCGCGATCCATTTCACGCCTGTGATGACGAACGAGACGAAGGAAGAGCGCGACAAGTGGGAGATCGCTTGCGCACAGCTCTGCGGCCTCGGGCATTACCGCATGCGCGGCCAGATGTTCGTTCACTCCAAAGAGCACTTCAAGCAATGGCTTGCGGCCGCGCCGCCGGCGCAGACGAGTATCGGCGGCTCGTAGTCAATGAAACCTTCCCTCGGCGCTCCCGCGGCATTGCGGAATTCGGAAGTCACCCCGGTCTGGCTGCGCCGCTACACGAAGCTGGTGGCCGGCTCGACGCTGTTCCTGATTTTCGCCGGCGCGATGGTGACCTCTACCGGCTCCGGCCTGGCGGTGCCCGACTGGCCGCTGTCGTATGGAATGGTGATGCCGCCGATGATCGGCGGGATCTTTTACGAACACGGACATCGCATGATCGCCGCCACGGTGGGATTGTTGACCGTGATCCAGGCAATCTGGCTGCAACTGCGCGAGCCGAAACGTTTCACGCGCATCCTCGGCTGGTGCTCCGTCGGAGCCGTGATCGCGCAGGGAGTGCTCGGCGGCGTGACGGTCCTCTTGCTCCTGCCACACTCCGTTTCGATCGCGCATGCGGGCCTGGCGGAAATCTTCTTCTGTCTGAACGCCTCGATCGCGTTCTTCACCTCGAACTGGTACCGGACGTCGCGAGCGATGGAAAAAGGCGATGCTCCGATCGGCTTGACAACGCTGCTCGTGGTCGTCGCGTATGCCCAAATCCTGATCGGCGCGACGATGCGTCACCTCGGAGCGGGACTGGCAATTCCTGACTTCCCGCTGTCGTTTGGGCGTCTCGTGCCGCAGTTCACAAGCCTCGCAATCGCCGTCAACTTTGCACATCGCGTCGGCGGTGTGTGCGTTGGCGCGCTGGTGATCTACCTCGCCATTCGTCTGCGGCGATTCGAATCGCTGCATCCGCTGCGGCAGCTTTCGAACCTCCTCGTTACCGTCGTGCTGATTCAGATTGCGCTCGGCGGATACGTCGTGTGGAGCGGCAAGCAGCCGGTGATCACGAGCGTTCATGTGATGACGGGCGCGGCAACGCTGGGCCTATCCTTGATCACCGCGCTCACTGCTCGGACGATCGGTTGGCGCACGCGCAGGCAGCGAGCTGGAGCACTTCTCGCAACCGAGGTTGCGGCATGAGCGACGTGATGGTGCTGGAGCGGCCGTCGGGCATCGGCAGCACGATGCGCGACTACCTCGCGCTGTCGAAGTCGCGCATCGTGATGATGGTGTTGATCACGGCCGCTGCCGGCTACTTTTTCGGTGCGCAGCACGTCGATTGGATGCTGCTTCTGAACACGCTGCTCGGCACCGCGCTCGTCGCCGCCGGAACGAACGCGCTCAATCAATACATCGAACGCGATCACGACGCGAAGATGCGCCGGACGCGCCTTCGTCCGCTGCCGGACGGCCGCATTTCGCCGCGCGCAGCGCTTATCTTCTCTGTCGCCATCTCGATCCTCGGCACGCTCTATCTCGGTCTCGCCGTGAACTGGCTCACCGCGGCCCTCGGCGCGTTCACGCTGATCACCTACATCTTCATCTACACGCCGCTGAAGCGCGTGTCGACGATCTGCACGCTGATCGGCGCGATCCCCGGCGCGATCCCGCCGCTGATGGGGTGGACTGCCGCGACAGGCATCCTCGGCACCGGCGGCTGGATCATTTTTGCGATCCTGTTTTTCTGGCAGCTCCCGCACTTCATGGCAATCAGCTGGATGTATCGCGATGACTACGCCCGCGGCGGTTTCGCGATGCTTGCCGTGCGCGACGACGATGGCGTGGCCACGGCCGGGCATGCGGTGTTCTACAGCTTCGCGCTTTTCATCGTCAGCGCGCTTCCGTCGTTTTTCGGTCTTGCGACGTACGTCTATCTGGCCGGCGCGATCGTCGCTGGCTCTGCGCTCACCTTTGTCAGTTTCGCTTTCCTGGCTTCGCGCACGCCGATCCGCGCGCGGCGCTTGTTCATGGCGTCGAACATTTACCTGATCGTCATGATGGCGCTGCTCGTTTTCGCCTGACCGCGCGGTACATTTCGGCGTCGAAAATGGCGTGTTTGTCGCATTGACTTGCCGAAACACCGGACCCTATACTCCGGCAACTTTTCCCCACGGCGCGCCGCTGTTGCCCGTCCACCGCTGCCCACCGATCAGGAGGCTCCGATGCCGTTCGAAGAAGTAAAAAAAGTCTGGATGAACGGGCGCCTCGTCGATTTTGCCGACGCGAAAGTTCACGTCTTCACGCACGCCCTCCACTACGGCTCAGGCCTCTTCGAAGGCATTCGCTGCTACGACACGCGCAACCAGGGGCCGGCCATCTTCCGGCTCGACGATCACATCCGCCGGCTTTACGACAGCTGCCGCATTTACCGGATGGAGATTCCGTACACGCCCGACGAATTCAAGAAGGTCTGCATCGACGTCGTCTCCGCGAATGATTTCGACGACTGCTATCTGCGGCCGGTCGTCTACCGCGGTTTCCACTCCCTCGGCGTTTTTCCCGCTGCCTGCCCGGTCGACGTCGTCGTCGGCGCGTGGCACTGGGGCAAGTACCTCGGCCCCGAGGCCATCGAGCAGGGTGTTGATGTGCGCGTTTCGTCGTGGAACCGGATGGCGCCGAACACCTTCCCGGCGCTGGCGAAAGCGACCGGCAATTACATGAACTCGATCCTGATCCGCCAGGAAGCGGCCGCCGACGGATACGCGGAAGGCATCGCGCTCGACGTCAACGGATACGTGAGCGAAGGTTCCGGCGAGAACGTCTTCGTCGTCCGCGACGGCAAGATCATGACGCCGCCGCTTGGCGCGTCAATTCTGGCGGGCATCACGCGGGCCAGCGTCGTGACGATGGCCCGGGAGCTCGGCTTCGAAGTCGTCGAGACTCTGATCCCGCGCGAGTTGCTGTACGTCGCCGACGAGGTCTTCTTCACCGGCACCGCCGCCGAGGTCACTCCGATTCGCAGCATCGACCGGGTGCCGGTCGGCAACGGCCGCCGCGGACCGATCACGGAGCGCATCCAGAAAGAGTTCTTCGACTACATCGCCGGTCTCATCCCCGACCGCTACCACTGGTTCACGCCCGTCTACGCGGAACGAACCGAAACCCTCCGCAAGCCGGCACTCGTCGCGGGCTAGATCCTCACTTGTACCCGCGGGTGCTCAGCGATGTGAAGCCGTGGGCGCCGGCGATGATGTGATCGATAAGTCGGATGTCGATCAGGCGCAGCGATCTCTCCATTTTTCTCGTGTACTTGAGATCCTCCTCGGATGGTGACGGATCGCCGGATGGGTGGTTGTGATACAGCACGACGCCGCTGGCGTTTGCGTCGAGCGCGTAGCGGATGACTTCGCGGGTCGAAACGAATGCCTTGAAGGCGGTGCCGACGTAGATTTCGCGTTCGCGAAGGACACGGCTGCGTGAGTCGAGGAAGAGCGCGCCGAGGTGTTCCTGTGTCATCGAGCGGCTGCGTGCGATGAAGCCGCGGCTGAAGGTGTTGATGTCGAAGTGCGGCGGATCGCCCGGCTTGTCTTTGGCGAGGCGGCGTGCGATCTCGAACGTGGCGATGATGCGCGTCGCCTTCGCGATGCCCATGCCTTCCCGTTTCGCGAGCTGCTCGGCGTCGCACTGCACCAGAGCGGAAAGGCCTTCGCGCAGCAGATCGCGAGCGAGCTCGATGGCGTTCTTGCCCTGCATGCCGGAGCCGAGCAGGACCGCGAGGAGTTCGGCGTCCGAGAGGCTCTTGGATCCGTGCGTGAGCATCCGTTCGCGGGGACGCTCGTCCATCGGCATGTCAGCGATCAATTCGTGCATGCCGAGAGGTTAGACGGCGTGACGCGTATCCGCGTCAAACTCTACCGGGCGAGGAGAAATCTCAGCCGGACGCACAGATTGGTGTGCATCCGGCTACCGCGTGTAGAGCCTAGGTATTGGGGACGTTCTGCTCGTTGATCTGGATGAAGGCGTCTTTGCGCAGACGGTCGATGTAAGCCTTGTAGTCGCGCTGCCAGGTGTCGTCGCTCGCATCCTTGCGAAGACGATCCTTGACGGATTCGAAGGCCGGCACTTCGGATGGCAGGCGAGTCTCTACTTTGAGGATGTGCCAGCCGGACTTCGTCTCGATCGGGCCGAGAACCGTGCCGGCGGTGGCGTTGAAGACCGCTTTGTCGAGGTCAGGGAGCAGTTCACCACGAGCGACTTCGCCGAGGTCGCCGCCTTTTGCTTTGGTGCCGGCGTCGGAGGAGGTCGTGGCGATTTTCGCAAAATCGCCGGTGCGGGCCTCAGCAGTCAACGCGTTCGCACGCTCACGCGCGGCCTCGACTTTCGACGGATCGGACGGCTTGATCACGATGATCTCGCGAAGACGGGCCCGCTCGGGAAGGCGATAGCGTTCCTTCTCGCGGTCGTAGCGCTCCTTCAGCTCTTTGTCGGTCAGTTCATCGCGCTGGCGCAGCTCGCGGCCGAAGACCTTGTTCATCAGGATCGTGTCGTGGAGGCGGGCCTCCATGTCGGCGCGAGTCATGCCGGACTTGCGCAGCGACTCGTCGAACTCAGCGTCCGTTTTGATGCCGTACTGTTCTTTCAGACGCGCCATCGCGTCCTTCAGCTCGTCCGCGGCGACGGAGAGGCCGAGGCGGTCAGCGCGATCTTTGATCAGGAGCTCGGCGATGAGATCGGTGGAAAGGTTCTTCCGCAGCTCCTCTTTCTTCGACGTCGCGTCGGCGGGCGTCGTGGAGGTCTGATCGATCTCGGTGAAGCCATCGTGGAGGCGGCGCGCGTACTGCGTGCGGGTGATGACGCGGTCGCCGACGCGGATGACGATCGCTTCGACGAGTTGGGCCGCGGTGAGGGTGGCAGCGCCGGCGGTAAGTGCGAGTGCGAGAATCGTTTTCTTCATGCGTTTTTTCTTTGACGTGGAAGTAGGGACTGCGGTTGCTTTCGGACCGAGAACGGTGCGGCGCAGGAGATTTATTCGTTTTCCGACTTCGAGAAGCCGCCTGTGTATTTGAACGGCAGGCGCTTGGTGAGGACCGCCACCTGGAGCTCGGAGCGCGCCTTCGCGACGAGCTGAGCCATGCGGGCGCGGATGGCGTCGTCCTTGAGGCGCTCGCGGATCACCGGTTCGGCCGTCGCGAGGTCGATGACGCCCGGCGGACGGCGGTCCTCCACCTTGAAAATGTGGAAGCTGGCGTCGGTGCGGATGATGCCGCTGACGCTGCCCGGCTTGAGCGCGAAGATCTCGTCCTCGAACATCTTCGGCAGCTCCCCTCGGCTGACGTATCCGATCTCGCCGCCCTTTTTGGCGTTCGGCGCGAGCGAGTACTGGCTGGAGAGTTCCTCGAACGACGCCCCCGACTTCAGCTTCGCGGCAATGTCGTTTGCCACCGCCTCGTCGTGCACGAGGATCTGTTTGACGTGCAGTTCCTCGCCGCTCCGGAACTCGGCCGGATGCTGGTCGTAGTAGGCGCGGATGTCGGCGTCCGCCGGCGCGGGGACGTTTTCGGACTGATCGCCGATCAGCTTCTGGCGCCGCATCTCGTCGCGTTTCTCGATGACGGTGACGCCGGCGTCGTTGCGCACGGCGGACGCGATCTGTTCGGCGGGGATTTCCACGCCGTGCGTGGCAGCGTACTCGGAAAGGATCACTTCCTCGAGGTACTGATCGACCATGGCACTGGCCACTTCGGGGCCGAGTTGCGAGAGGTCGGTGCCGGTGTTGCGGTCGAGGTAGCGCTTGAAATCGGCGAGCGTGACCATGCGCTCGCCGACGCGGGCGACGACGTCGGGCGGAACCGACGGTTTTCGATGGCAGGCGGCGGCCGCGAGAATTGCGGCGGCAAGGAAGGCGAGGCGGCGCACGGGGCGCGCGAAGTGTAGCCGATTGGTGATTGCGCCGCACTCGGCATCAAAACAGAATGCCGTCCTACTGGAGACCGATCCGACATGAGAAAAATGACGCTGATTTTCTCGCTGCTCGCGTTCCTGGCGCTGCCGATGTACGCGCGCCGGGTTCCGCGCTCGCAGATGACCGTTGGCAATCCCGCTGCGCTGACTATTACTGACGTCGATGACGCGCTGCCGGCGCGCCTGCTCGCGCAGTGGAAAGCGCGCGGCATGGCCCGCCGCGCGTCGCACGCGAAAGGCGTCCGCGCATCAGCGATCACGGACGCCGTCTCCGCGCGCGCATTCATCATCCCCGCGGCCGGCAGTCTTGCCGCCGGCGGCGGAGCGCTCTTCTTCCGTTCCGACGTCACGCTCGCGAACTACCGCTCCACCGCGCAGCAGGTCCTCGTTGGCTTCTGGGCGCAAGGGACGACGAATCCTCTAACCTCCGCGACATACAAAACCGTCACGTTGCCGCCCGGACAGTTCGTCACCGTCCAGGATTTCGTCGCCACGGCTCTGAATAAATCCGGACTCGGAACGCTGATCTTCATCCCCTCCACCGGCACCGACTTCGACGAGAACGGCGCCATCGACGGCTTCTCGCGCATCTACACGAACCAGCCCGGCTCGACCGGCACTGTGTCGCAGCCCTTCGACGCCGTCGATCCCGACACGCTCTCCGCGCAATACATCGACGAAGCCGTCGCCCTCGGCCAGCGCCAGGATGCGAACTTCCGCACGAACTTCGGCATCGTCAATGTGGACGCAGCAGACCACGTCTTCAAAGTCAGCTTCGTCGGAGAAAAACTGCAGACGACGCTCACCGTGACCGTGAAGGCGTACGGGATGATCCAGCAGTCGATCCCGGCCGGCGACTACGGCGCGGTCTCGATCCTTTTTCAGGTGACCGACGCCGGCCAGAACTTCGTGAGCTGGGTCGGCTACGCCAGCAGCACCGACAACATCACCGGCGACGGCTGGGTCTCACTTGCCTCGGCGGATATGTCGCCGGGCGAGCTGGATTTGATCGGCTATTGAGCGCAGAAGAATCAACAATGCTCACGCAGATCGACGAGAACGCTCCCGCGGAGCTGATGCAACTGGATGCCGATCATCCAGGCTTTCATGACGCGGTCTATCGCCGCCGGCGCAACGAAATCGCGCGTGCGGCGCTCGACTACCGCGACGGTCAACCCGTGCCGTCGATCGGGTACACGGAGCAGGAGCACGATGTGTGGGCCGAGGTCTGGCGGCATCTCGATCCGCTGCACGATCGGTATGCCTGCCGCGCGTATCGCGAGGCCGGCGATCGCATTGCGCTGTCGCGTGAACGGATTCCACAGCTCGCCGTCGTCAATGCCACGATTCAGCCGCTCCTCGGATTTCGCATGACGCCTGTGGCGGGCCTCGTCGCGGCGAAGTCGTTTCTCTCGCAGCTCGGACGCGATACGTTTCTCTCGACGCAGTACATGCGCCATCACAGCGTCCCGCTCTACACCCCCGAGCCAGATGTCGTGCATGAGCTGATCGGACACGCGGCCACCTTCGCCGATCCGACCTTCGTCGCGCTCAATCGCGCCTTCGGTGAAGCGGCCGTCCGCGCGCACGACGATCCGGAAACGATCGAGCGCATCGGCCGGCTCTACTGGTACACGCTCGAATTCGGCGTCGTGCGCGAAAGAGGCCGGCTGCGCGTCTACGGCGCCGGATTGCTCTCCTCGTTCGGCGAGCTCGGACGCTTCGAGCGCGAGGAAGAACTGCGCGATTGGAACGTCGACGACATCGCCAACACGTCGTACGACCCGACGCAATATCAGCAGAACCTCTTCGTCGCGCCGAGCTTCGAAGCGATGGCGGACGACGTCACGCGTTGGCTCGACGGCGTGCACGCCCGACCGTGACGACCGTTCACTCGTCGCGCAGCAATCCGATCCGCACGGCGCGCGCCACCGCTTCGCGCCGGCTCCGTACGCCGAGCTTCTCGTAGGCATTGTGCAGGTGGCTCTTGATCGTTTGCAGCCAGACGCCGAGCTGCTGGGCGATCTCCTTGTTGGTGAGGCCGCGGGCGGCGAGGCGGAGGACGTCGAGCTCACGCGGCGTCAGCGGCGTCATGATGCCGTCGCCGCGCATCTCGCGCGCGAGCTCACGGACGCGGGCACAGAGTTGCCCGGTGACGCGCGGCGAAAAGAGCGCGCGGCCATGCACCGTTGCGTCGATCGCCTCGATGAGGTGACGCATCGTCGCGTCGCGCGGGACGCATCCGCAACATCCGGCTTCGATCAGATCGACGATCTCCTCGTCGCTGTACTCCGCTCCTGCGACGATTGGCAGGAGCGTCGAGCCGGAGCGTAGCGTGCGCAGAATCGTGGCGGTCTCCGTCACCGTGCCCGACACCTCGAGAATCGCGACGCGGGCCTCGGCTGTGCGGAGCGAGTCGAGCGCCGCGGGCGTAGGGCGAACGACTGCCGCGAGGGTCATGCCCGAGGACTCGATGATGCGGGAGAGCGCATCGAGAAAAAGGGCCGAGCGCCCCACCAGGACTACGCGCGGCGGCGCGCTCATCTCGGATCGAGCCAACCCTGACGGCGGGCGCACTCGACCGCCTCCATGCGACGAGTTACGTCGATTTTCTTGAAGATGTTCTGCACGTGGTTCTTGACCGTATGGAAGGAGAGCGAGAGGTGCCGCGCGATGTCGTGGTTGCCGAGCCCCGCCGCGATGAGGCGCAGCACGTCGATCTCGCGGTTCGTCAACTCCAGCGACTCGATCGCATGGCTGCGGCGCTTCGCCCGCGCCAGCTCCGCCAGCCGCGCGCAGAGCGCGAACGTCACCTCCGGCGGCGCCTGCACCTCGCCCGCGGCGATGAGATGAACCGTGCGGCGCAGCTCGGCCAGCGACGTGTCGCGCGGGAGGTAGCCGTGCGCGCCCGCCTCGACCCAGCGCAGGACCATCTGCTCCTCCGGCTCGATCCCGTACGCCAGCACCTTCGCCTCGGGAAGCACGTCCGCGATCGTGCGGAGGAGCGCCGACGTACCGCCGTTCGTCGACGCCACGTCGACGGCAATGACGTCAGGCCGCTCCGCTCCGAGTCGCGCGGCGAGATGCTCGTCTCCGATCTCCGCGCCGATGATGCGCAGATCGGGTGCGGCGCTTCCCAGGCATTCGATGAATAGACGGCCGAAGCCCAGGAGCATCAATGTGAGCTCCTGACACATCTCCCTCTCCGCTCAGAAGACAACTCGATACGTGATGCTGACGTCACGTCCCGGCTCGGGCGCGAAATCCTTGAGAAACGACGTGTGCGCGCGGATCTCTGCGTTGTTCAGATTCGTGCCGCGGATAAAGATCTCATGCTTTACGTGCTGCGTTACGAAGTTGTATCCCGCCGCGGCGTGCACGGTCGTGTAGCCGGGCGTCTCCGTCTCCAGCGGCGCGACCCGCGTCTGGGTGCTGGCTCGCCACACGCCTCCCTCCACCCACACTTTCCCGTCCTCGTAGCGCAGCGTGCCACCGAGCTTCAGCGGCGGGATGCGCGGCAGCGGCTCATGCGTGTCCCGCACCTCGGCGTGTACGAAGTCGAGGCCGGCCTCGACCGACAGAAGGCGCGCGTCGCGCTGGAAGAGCGCTACGGCTCCGCGCACCTCGGCGCCGCGGAAGAGCGCGTCGGCGTTGACGAAGGCGAGCACGGGCAGCTCGTCGTGCTCCTCGCCCGTGGCGCGCTGGTAGATGAAATTGTCGAAGCGCTTCACGAACAGATTCAGCTCGCCCGTGACGCGGCCGCGCAACTTGCGGATGCTGAGGTCCGTGTCGAAGTTGACCTCCTTGCGCAGGTCGACGTTGCCGATCTCGAAGGTCTGCGTGGCGAGGATGTCGCCGTTCGAGTAGAGCTCTTCGGCGCTGGGGAACTTGACCGACCGCGCGACGGAGACGCCGACCGACCAGTCCGGCCGCGGCGTCCAGACGTAGCCGAGGGACGAGGAAACGTCGCGGTAGGTGCGGCGGGCCAGCTCCTCCTCCGTGCCGTGCGTGTGCTCCTCCTCGAAGCGCGCGCCGAGCTGCCAGCGATGGTTCACGCGCACGAGCTCCTCGAGCGCGAATACTGCGACGTTCTGCAACGCGTTCGGCGGCACCGTGCGTTCCTGGCCGATGACGGACGAATCGCGCTGCACGGCCTGCAAGCCGAACGAGCCGGTGAGCGAACCCTGCGCGGCGTGTTGCACCTCGAGCCGGACGTCGTTCGTCTTGTGCAGGTTCTGCTGGCCCGGATCCTCGGGACTCTCGCGTTCGACGTGCATGTAGTCGCTGATGCCGGCCTTGACGCGGATGGCCTCGAAGAAGCCGCCGGTGCGCAGCTCGCCATGGACGTCGACGCGGTTCTGCCGTTGAGCGAGCGTCGATTTTTCCGGCTCGCCGTCGTCGCCGAACGAGCCGTGGAGCGGCAGGCCGTACGTGGCGTGAATGCGCGAGCCTGCGACGCCGAAGAAACCGTTGGAGCCGATGAGCGAGAGGCCGAGGATCGTGTCGGTGCTGTCGACGGCCGTGTTGCGCAGCACGCCGCGCGGCTCGTCGGGCGCCGGATTCACCGAGGCGAAACCGGGGATCGAGTAGTCGTCCGTCTTGCGATACGAATTGGCGGCATACCAGCCGATCGAGCCGACGCTGCCCTGCAGCCGCGCATTCGCGCGCCGCTCGTCGGAGACCGTGCCGCCTCCCACCGCGACCTCGCCCATCAGCGGGCGCCCGAGGAGCGTCTCGGGGATGCGATCGTCGATGACATTGACGACACCGCCGCCGGCGCTGCTACCGTACAGCAGCGTACCGGCGCCGCGCAGGACCTCGATGCGCTCGGCGAGCGCGGGGTCGATGGCCACCGCGTGATCGGGTGCGAACGACGAGGCGTCGCCGAGATCCGTGCCGTTCGACAGGATCCGCACGCGGTCCGAGGCGAGCCCGCGCAGGATCGGGCGTCCCACGGCGGGGCCGTAGTACGACGTCGAGACGCCCGGCTCGTTCTCCACCGTAGCGCCGAGGGACGACTGCTGTTTCGCGGCGAGCCGGTCGCCTTCCAGCACCGCGATCGGCTGGGCGACGTCGGCTACGGAGCGCGCCTCGCTCCCGGTACTAACGACGACCTCGTCGCGATAGATCGGCGAGAGCTGCACGTCCACCGAGGTCGACTTGCCTTCGGCCACCTTCACGTCCGCGCTGGCCACGCCGAAACGCGCGCTCGTCACGAGGATATGGTGATCGCCCGCCGGGATTACGGTCTCGAAAACGCCGTTCGATCCCGTCTTCACGCGCTGCGCCATCCCGGAGATCTGGATCATGGCGTTCTCCACCGGCTCGCCGGTAGCGCTGCGAACGTGGCCCGTGAGCTCGCCGGTGCCGCTCGCCTGCGCGGCGGGCGCAATGAGGGAAAAAAGCAGAAACAGGAACGGAAACGCGGCTGCCCGCGAATGGCCTCTAATCATGCTGGTCACCCCGATTGCTGAAGATGGATGGATTTCTCTCCATATTTTCGGGGTGCGGAGGCATCGCCGACAGGGGCGAAATACTCATAGACGATGGAGGGAAGGACGTGGTTCCTTTAATAGGTACCATCCGCTCGATTTAAGGATTTCGTCCTATTGTTACCTCCTTCTTACGACGGGATACTGCCCGAGATGCGCGGGCCACGCTGCCGCGCGAGGAGGCTTTTCATGGGGCATGTGATGATTTTCATGCTGGGCATGGGGGCTACAGTGGCGCTGAAGGTAACCGGCGCCGGCGCTCTGCTCCGCCCCGTTCTCAAGACCGTCGTCAAGAGCGGAATCGTCCTCGGACGCCAGGTCCAGCAGTACGCGTCGGAGGTATCCGAAGACCTGCAGGACGTGGCGGCAGAGGCGAACGCGGAGATCGACAAAGCCAGGCCGCGTCCTAAGGCAACCAAGTCGAAGGCATAGGCGGCGGCGACGATGGCGGCCGACGCGGTGGTGATGCCGAGCGATGTCTGGCTGCGGTCCGATGTGCCCGGACGGCAGCGCTGGCAGATCGACGCGCTGCAGCACGACGCCCCGCGTGTCGCGGCCGTCGAGCGCGCGCTGATCAAGGTCGCCGGCATTCTCTCCGCGCACGGCAACGCGCTCACCGGACGCCTGCTCGTCCTCTTCGACGTCACGATTCCCGGCGAGTGGATCGCCGAGGCAGTGCGCGACGCGCTCTCCGCGGAACCGATGTCGGCCGAGGAGTTCGCCGCCGCCACGCCGGCTGCGCGCGCCGCTGACAACTCGGCCAACGCCGTCCTGCAGCGCTACGTGCGCAAGGCGTGGATCAGCGGCGCCGCGCTGGCGGGAGGGCTCGTCGCGCTCGCGTTCGGCGGTGGCGGGCCCGCCTTCATCGCCATCACCGGCACCGCCGCGCTGATCAGCGGGTGGGGGTATTTCCGCGGGACGTTCGCAGCGATGCGTAAGCGACAGCTGACGACGGACACGCTCGTCGCCACCGCCACGGTCGCCAGCATCATCCTCGGCGAGACGCTCAGCGCGCTGACGGTGATCTTTCTTCTCAGCATCGGGGCCTACCTCGAGATGTTGACGATCCAGCGCACGCGGCGCGCGATCCGCGATCTGCTCTCGGTCGACGACGCCGAGGTCTGGCTGGTGGTGGACGAAGACGTCGAGACGCGCCGGCCGATTGCGGAGATCCACGCGGGCGATCTCATCGCCGTGTACGCAGGCGAAAAGATCGCTGTGGATGGCGTGATCGAAAGCGGCGACGCCACGATCAACGAGGCGCCGATCACGGGCGAGAGCATGCCCGTCGAGCGCTGCGCGGGCGGACGGGTGTGGGCAGGAACGCTGCTGATGGCCGGGCAGGCGCGGGTGCGCGTCACGGGCGTCGGCGCGGAGACGGCGATCGGCCGGCTCATCCGCCGCGTCGAGGAAGCGCAGGAGCTCAAGCCGCACATCCAGACGATCGGCGAGCGCTTCGCGACGAAGTTCGTGCCGGGCTCGTTCCTTCTCGCCGGACTCGTGCTCGTCTTCACCGGCGTCCCGGCGCAGGCGCTCACGATGCTTCTCATCGCCTGCCCGTGCGCGGCCGGGCTCGCGTCGCCGACCGCCGTGAGCGCGGCCATCGGCAACGCCGCGCGGCGCGGCATTCTGATCAAAGGCGGCACACACCTCGAGGCGGCCGCGCAGGTAGACGTCATCGTCTTCGACAAGACGGGGACGCTGACGGAGGGGACGCCCTCGGTGCAGCGCATCCTGCCGTACGACGCCTTTCTGTCCGAGGAGCAGGTGCTGGCCATCGCCGCCGGCGCGGAGGTTCACGCGCAGCATCCGATGGCATTGGCCATCCTCGGCGCCGCGCAGTCGCGCGGGCTGGACGTGCCGCCGCACGATGTGTGCGAGACGATCGCCGGCCGCGGTGTGCGCGCCGAGGGGAGCAACGGAGTCACGCTCGTCGGAAGCCGCCGGCTGCTCGAGGAGCACGGCGTGCTGGTGCCGGAGCTGGCCGAGCTCGCGGAGCGGCATCACGCGGAGAACGGCGAGACCGTCGTGTCGGTCGCCTTCCGCGGCGCGCTCATCGGACAGATCGCGGTGAGCGACCGTATCCGCCCCGAAGCAGCGAACGCGCTGGCGCGTCTGCGCGCGGCCGGCGTTCCGAATCTCGTCATGCTCACCGGCGACAGCCCCGAAGTGGCCGCGGCTGTGGCGCGCGCGGTCGGCCTCTCCGACTGGTCCGCGCGCCTGCTGCCGGAGGAGAAGTTCGACCGCATCCGCCAGCTCCGCGCGGAAGGACATCGCGTGGCAATGGTCGGTGACGGCGTCAACGACGCTCCTGCGCTCGCGTTGGCCGACGTCGGCATCGCGATGGGCACCGCGGGCTCGGACGTGGCCATCGAAGCGGCCGACGTCGCGCTCGCCGCGGACAACCTCGAGCACGTAGCGTCGATGATCGAGATGAGCCGGCGCACGATCCACCTCATCCGCCAGAACTACGGCATGGCCCTCGGCGTCAACTCGGTCGGCATCGTGGCCGGCGCGTTCGGCGCGCTCAACCCGATGCTGGCCGCCGTCTTCCACAACCTCAGCACGATCCTGGTGGTCCTCAACTCCACGCGTCTCATTCGTTTCGATCCCGATGCGGCGGCGAACGAGCGCGGCGTTCCCGGCCGCGTTTTCACGATGGCGCCGGCCGATGAGATGTCACACGTCTGCGTGGACGCCGCCTGCTGCGCAGTCAGCCAATGAGGAGGTCAGTCTGATGACCATGTTCCTGTTCATAACGCACGCGGTGGTCTTCGCCCTCGGCGCGCTGCTCGCGGAGTCGGTGCGGCCGATCATGGCCCGCGCCGCCGCGGCGCTGCGGCCGGTGGCCAGGAACGCGATCCGCGAAGGGATGCTGGCCAGCCGGTCGCTGCAGCGCATCGCAGCCGAGGCGCGGAACGAAATCGAGGACGACGAGCGGCGCGCGATCGAAGGAGTCGCCGTGTTTCCCACCGAGCGCCGCCTTGGCGCGCCCGCGCCGGAAAAACCGTGATCGATGCTCGGTGAAGCGCGCTCGCGCGGGGTCACGATCCGCAGTGCCGTCGCTGGCCGCGAGCGCTGGCAGGTCGACGCGTTGCGCGCCGAGCCGCGCTACGCCGTCGCGGTGGAGCGAGACCTCAGCCGCTACGAGCCGGTCCGCCACGTACGCGCGAATCCGGTGACCGGGCGGCTGCTCGTCGCGTACGACGCCGGCGTACCGCGCACGCACGTCCGCGACCGCGTCGACGCCGCCCTCGGCGTCGATGAAGTGGACGATGCGGACTTCGACGCATGGCGCGCTTCGTGGCCGAACGGCTACGACCGCCGGCCGCAGGACGAAGCGGTCGATCAGGCGCGTGTGCGGCTGATTCTCAGCGGCGCGCTCCTCGCCGGACTTGTCGTCGACCGCGTGCTGATCGGCGGCGCTCCCCTCGCCGGCGCGCCAATGCTAGTCACCGCCAGCGCCGTGGTCGCGATCTTCAACGGCTACGGCACTCTGCGCGATGCATTCCACCGCGTCACGTCGATCGCCGGCGTCTCCGGACAGACTGTCCTGACAAGCGCGCATCTCGCGCTGCTGCTCGCCGCGGAAAGCCTGAGCGGTGTCAGCGCGCTCTTCGTTGCGCACGCCGGCGAGTGGCTGGAGAAGCGGGTCATCCGCGACTCGCGCAACAACCTGCTCGTGCTCGACGACGGCCTGCCGCTGCCGCCTCCACGTCCTCCGCGTCCGGAAAGCGCTGTCTTCACGACGATGTCAAACGCGGCGCTCCTTGCCTCGGGCGGCACGTTCCTGGCGACCGGCGACGCGCGGCGCGCCCTGGCCATGCTCGTCGGCGCGAGCCATTCGGCGGCCGCGGAATCGCGCACGACGGCGCGCGCGCTGGCGCTACGCCATGCGATCGCCGACGGGATCCTGTTCCGCGACCCGGATACCGTCACGGAGCTGCCCGCGCCCGCCGCCCTCGTTTTCGACGGCATCGCGCCGCTTCGGAATGCGGTGCTGGCCGATGGCGAGCTGCTGCTCCGCGCAGGCGCGATGCGCACGATCCTGCTCAGCAGAGTCCACGAAGAGCTGGCGCGTGACGCGGCGCTGCGCGCGGGCATCGACGAGTGGCACGGCGGCTTCACGGTCGACGACAAGCTCGAGGCGATCGCGATGTTGCGGCGCCAGGGCCTCGCGCCCATAGTGGTGGCCGGCGACGCCGAAGCCGATCCGCTCGTCCTCGAAGCCTCCGACCTCGGCATCGCGCTCGCGGGCAGCAGCTCTCCCGAAGCCGTGCGCGCCGCCGACGTCGTGCTCACGCGCGACGGCCTGCATCATGTTGCGCGCGCGCTGGCGCTGATCTCCCGCGCCGGCGGCGTGATCCGCCAGAACGATTGGATGTCCGGTCTCAGCGGCGCCGCCGGCTTTACAGCCGCCGCCTTCGGACGCCTCAACGCCGCAAACGCGGCAGAAATCCATCACTACGCGCGGCTGGCCATGGAGCTCAACTCGCTGCGCCTCGCACTGCCATCGTGAGCGACAAGGAAGGGGATGACGAGATGAGTGATTCGGTCGAAAACGAATGGAGCGGCGCGGTGATAACGCCGTCCTCTGACGCCGTCCGCGCCGGCATCCGCGCGGAAATGATGACGATCGTGCTGATGATCGCCGAGGCCACGGTGGCCATCATCGCCGGAATCCGCGCGCGGAGCGTTTTGATCACGGCCATCGGACTGGACGGCGCGGTGGAGCTGATCAGCGCACTCGTGCTGGTCTGGCGCCTGCGTCATCACGACAGCGAAGACGTCGAGCGGGTAGAGCATCGCGCGGCGCAGGTGTCCGCGTGGCTGCTCGTCGCGCTATGCGCATACGTGGCCGTGTCGACGACGGTCGGCGCGATCTGGCGAATCGAGCCGGAGGAGTCGATAGCCGGCCTCGCGATCTCGGTGGTCGTCGCGGTCTTCATGCCGCTCCTGGCCGCATGGAAGCGCCGCGTCAACGTCACGCTGCGGAGCGCCGCCATGCGCGCCGACATCGCCGAGACGCTGGCCTGCGGCTACATGGCCTGGATCGTCATCGCCGGCGTCGCGCTGCACCGCATGTTCGGCTTGTGGTGGATCGAGTACGCGGCCACGGTGCTCCTCTTCGTATGGCTCGTGCATGAGACGAAGGAGGCGTTCGAGAGAGCGGAGGACGATTAGCTACGCGGCCAGTCCTCGCAGCGTCATCTCGATCGCATCGATCACTTCCGGCCCCTGCACTTTCAGCGGGAAGGTCAGCACGCCGTTCGGTGAGAACTTCACGTGCGGATCCTGCTGGATCAGCACCAGCAGTTTGTTCGGATCGACTTTCGCCTGCGCGGTCAGCTTGATCACCGCGCGCGCGCCTTCGCGGACGATCGAGACCACGCCCATGTGCTGCGCGAAGCGTTTCACCTGCACGAAGCGGATCAGGTTCTCCACGTTCTGCGGCAGTGCGCCGAAACGGTCGCGCAGCTCGTTGCGTATTTCCTCCAATCGATCGTCGGTCGATGCCGAGGCGATCTTCTTGTAGAACGTCATGCGCAGATTTTCTTCACCGATGTAATTCTTGGGGATGTAGATGTCGACGCCGAGGTTCATCGACGTTTCGACTTCCTCCTCGATGCGCTCGCCCTTCATCTCGCGGATCGTCTCCTCGAGCAGGCGCGTGTACATCTCGAAGCCGACCGCGGCGATCTGGCCGGATTGTTCGCCGCCGAGAATGTTGCCGGAGCCGCGGATTTCGAGGTCTTTCGCCGCGATGCGAAAGCCTGCGCCGAGGTCGGAGAACTCCTGGATCGCGGCAAGGCGCTTCCGCGCGTCGGAGGTCAGGATCTTGTCGCTCGGCACGAGCAGATAGCAGAACGCCAGCCGGTCGCTGCGGCCGACGCGTCCTCGGAGTTGGTAGAGCTGCGAGAGCCCGAAGCGCTCGGCGTGATTGATGAGGATCGTGTTGCAGGCCGGGATGTCGATGCCGTTCTCGATGATCGTCGTCGCCAGCAGCACGTCGTATTCGCGCTGGATGAAGGCCAGCATCGCGCGCTCCAGCTCGCGCTCCTCCATCTGCCCGTGTCCGACGATGACCTTGAGTCCCGGAACGAGCTTTTCCAGATACTCCTTCATCCCATAGATCGACTCGACGCGGTTGTGGACGAAGAAAATCTGTCCGCCGCGTCCGACTTCGAACTCGATCGCCTCGCGGATGAAGTCATCCGTGAACGGCACGACCGCGGTCTGAATTGCCAGGCGGTCTTTCGGCGGCGTCTCGATCACGGAGATGTCGCGGATGCCGACCAGCGACATGTGCAGCGTTCGCGGAATCGGCGTCGCCGACATCGACAGCACGTCGATGGCTTTCTTGATCTGCTTGAGCTTCTCCTTCTGCCCGACGCCGAAACGCTGCTCTTCGTCGATGACCAGCAGGCCGACGTCCTTCAGCTTGATGTCCTTCGAAAGGACGCGGTGTGTGCCGATGATGATGTCGATCTCGCCGGTTTCGAGCTTGGCCAGGATCGCCTTCTGTTCTTTTGCCGCGTAGTAGCGAGACATCAGCTCGATCGTGACGGGGAAGGACGCGAAGCGCCGCAGGAACGTGCGGTAGTGCTGGTACGCGAGCACGGTGGTCGGCGCGAGGACGACCACCTGCTTGCCATCCATCACCGATTTGAACGCGGCGCGCATCGCCACTTCGGTTTTCCCGTAGCCGACGTCGCCGCACAGCAGCCGGTCCATCGGCTTGCGCGACTCCATATCCGACTTGACGTCATCGATCGCCGATTCCTGATCCTCGGTCTCCTCGAATTCGAACGCATCCTCGAACTCGAACTGCCACGGCGAGTCCTTCGAAAACGCGTGCCCCTGCACCATCTGCCGCGTGGCGTAGAGCTTCAGCAGCTCGTCCGCCATGTCGCGCATCGCCTTCTTGACCGACGCCTTCGTGCGCGCCCATGCCGTGCCGCCGAGCTTGTCGAGCTTCGGCTGCGTGTCCGCCCCGCCCGAGTATTTCTGGATGAGATTGAGGTTCTCCATCGGCATCAGCAACTTGCCGCCGCCGGAGTACTCGATCTCCATGACTTCGCGCTCGTTCGCCCCGAAGGGAATGCGCTGCAGCCCATGAAAGCGCCCGACGCCGTGATCGACGTGGACGATGTAATCGCCCACCTTCAAATCCCGCAAATCCGTTACGAAGGCCTCGGAGGCCCGCTTCTTCCCGCCGACGCGCGTCGAAGTGGGAGGCTCGAACAGATCCCACTCCGAGTAAACGGTGAGGTTCAACTCCTCGAAATCGAATCCCCGAGGAAGCGCGCCATCCGCGATGACGATCTCCGCCTGCAGATCATCGCTGGACGCGACAAACGGAACATCGAACTCCTTCAGCAGCCGCTCGACCTTCTCCCGTCCGCCTTTCGTCGCCGCGAAAAACAGCTGGCGCCGCCCGCTCTCATGCCCCCGCTTCACATCCGACGTGAACTCCGGCAACCGGTTCGTATACCGATCCACCTGCGGCGCCCGCAGCCGAAACTCCTCGAACTCGCCCTTTGACGAAGTCGAAGCCCGCCCGACATGAACCTCGGAAAACGCGAGCTTCGCCGCCCCCAGGAACCCCAGCACCTCGGGACCCGCCGTCGTCAGCTTCTCCGGCGGATACACCGCCCGCCCTTTCTCCGCCGCCGCGTCGTACTCCATCCGCAGCACCGACTCGAACTTGGCCACATTCGTCGTGATCTGGTCCGGCTCGATCAGCGCGAACATCCACTCCGCCGGATCGAGGTACTCCAGAAACGACACCGTCTCCGCCGCCACCGGCACGTAATGCTCGATCCCCGGAAACGTCCCGTTCTCGTTGAGCCGGTCGATCTTGTCCGCGACGTCGCGCTTGAACAGCGGATCCATGAAGTCGAGCGACAGCCGCCGCGCCAGCGCCGACCGCATCCCCTTCGTCACCGCAAACTGCCCCATCGGCAGCACGCTGACGGGGCCGCTCTCATCCTCCGACCGCTGCGTCTCGACGTCGAACCACTTCAGCGAATCGACGGTATCCCCAAACAACTCCACGCGAACCGGCTTGGCCGTATTCGGCGGAAAGAGATCGAGAATCCCCCCACGAAACGCGAACTCGCCCGCCTCTCCGACGAGGTCCGTGCGCACGAACCCGTTCTCCACCATCCGCTCCAGCAGCTCCCGCATCTCCAGCTCATCGCCCTCGGCCAACCTCACAACGCGCGACGCAAACTCCTCCGGCCGCGGCAACCGCGAAAACAACGCCCGCGCCGGCACGATCAGAATCTCCACGCTCCGATCGATCAACATCCCCAGCGCCCGAATCTCGTTGCGCACCACCCCCAGCGAAGGCGACAAATCCTGATACGGCGACAACGACGGCGACGGATACGCCGACACACACCGCGGGTCATGGTGGAAAAGCCGCAGCGACGCCTCAAAATCATCAATCGCCGCGTCGCCCGGAACGACGATCGCGATGCGTCGTCCGCCCGCCTCCTGCAGCGCCGCCAGCATCAACGCCCGCGCCTCGACGGCCGCGCCGGTGACATCGACGCGCCCATCTTCGACGCGCTTGCTGATCGCTTTGAACGCCTTCGTGGGAGCCAACTCCGCGCGGATGCGGCCGGTCAGGGTGGGGGAGGGGGGCATGGAAGGGGGATTCTAATGCCGGCCCGCACCTCGACGGAACTTAGAGCGATTACGAAGGTCGCGCGACACGTAGACCAGCAGCAAATATGCGCGTGTCCGCGCTTCGCTCGGGCGTGGAGGCGTCGTTGAGTAAGTGCCGCGACCCACTCACGTCGGTCGGTTGACCTATCGAAACCAATAACCTAATACTGTTCCTAGCCACCCAGAAGCCAGTTTTTGCGCCGTGTCGTTGTAGTTATTACATAGTACGTAAAGAGCAGCTGCCACCATGACAGCGGTCAAACAAATTTGTACCACAATCTCGTATACGGCTCTCTTTTGGGGATCACCGGGGCCAGCTTCGAAAACAGCAACTTTGCCAGAGGCGATCTTCAACTTTTCCTTAAAGCGCCTGAGTGTATAAAACATTATTCCCCTCCTAAACAGTGGGATCAATGAAATCTCGGTGCTCGTCCAGGAACATTGCAACGAGCAACGACCGATCTGAGCCTGCCATCGACCCAGACGTCCATTCAGCCGAAACGGCCGTGTACTCCTCATGAAGTCGCCTCCAAGCGTCACGCGTCAGCTCGCCCAGGGCGACAGTCTCGCTCACAATACGTGCCATCGGACGCGCAAAAGCAACTTGAGCAGATGGCTCAAATACGAAGTCAAGATAGTCTGTAAACCCTAAAAACCTAGCGGGAGTAGCTCGACGACGCAGCGCGCGTCCAAGATCCTTTGCGGCATGGCAACAAAACGCCGCAATAGCCAAACGTGCCGTCTTGTCGAATTCCTCGAAACCGCACAGTCGACCGTGCTCGACGCCGTCGACAACAACCGGAGAGCCCGGAGAGCGCACGGTACAAAACGCTTCATCGACACCGTGGCCGTAGAAAACAAGAAGTACTTCACTGTTGCCTATCTCAGTCAGCACCTGACCCAGCTCGGCGCCTGTAGCTCGATTCCCGTAAATGGGAATCACGTTTGCTCCCGAAGCGTGTAGTTCCTTCTCGAGCTCGCGCATCCAAATTTCCATGGCGGTGGTCAGTTGGTCATACCTCGGGGCCACTAAGATGACGGCGGCAAAATCCTTTGCATGTTTGATAGGAATTACAACCGTTGGTGCATCAACCGGCGTATCGGTTGGGTCGATGACCTTCTTCTTCCTCCAAAACGACTTGAGCCATTCCATAGACATCTAGTGCCCCTCGCGCGTGGGCATGTGAATGCGGTTTCGCATATGTTTGACAAATCGGAATAATAATTTTTCGCCAACATCCGATTTCGCGTCCACTTCGTCAGCCAAGTTAGACGGTGTGAATGCCCTCCCATTTACCCAGATGTCGGCACGGTCCTGACCGCCTGTTAGGCGGAGCCATTCTAAAAAGAGCCCGCGGGCCTCTTCGGTAATCGCCGAGCTTTGTATGCCGACGGGCGAGAGAGCCGATGGATCTGGGTGGCCAGCCAAGAGGCCGGCGATTAGCGCCGGCAACTTATCTGCTTCGGCGTCAATTTTTCTGTCGGCGCGGCCCTCAAGCTCGTCATAAAGCCGGTCCTCGTCGTCGCTGGACTTTATGACAGTTCTAATGTCATGTTGGTCGAGGAAATCCTGGTCATCGATTAAATTCGGGTAACCCGTAACCGCGGCACATAAGCGGCCGGCAAGTGCCGCCGCGTGCTCCATGAGCCAGGTGTCACCCTTCTTGGATCGCGGCGTAGTTTGCGGCGACGGGTCTAGCAAAACATCGGCGAGTACAGCATCAACGCCTTCGTTAAGCTGTTGCGTCGCCGCAGCGGCGGTTGATGCGACAACAACGTTGCTGAGGCCTCGAGAGTCAAGATTCGATGTAATCGATTTAATGGCGTCCCTATCATTCTCAATAAGCAGTATTTTGTAGCGGCTTCTCAAGAGTTTACGGTTGAGATTGCCTACGCCCGGAACTGTCATGAATTCGCTCATCGGTTGGCACTAGCCTCCGCTAATGGAAATTCGCAGGTCACTTCCGTGAATGTTCTGCTGTCCGTCTGAAACCGCATTCTGCCACGGTGGTAGCCGATTATTCTGGATGCGATGAATAACCCGACACCACGATTGCCACTGCCATCGCTTTTTGTGGAAAAGAGCGGCATGGTAACCTGGGGCAATACGTCAGCTGGAATGCCTGTGCCGCGATCGCGGATGTGGACGTCGACGTGGCTCTCTGCGTCGTCTCGCCGCAAAGTGCAATGCACATCAATGAGTGGCGCCGCCGCCGAGTCACGTGCGCGGCATGCCTCTACCCCATTATTAATAATGTTCACAAATGCTTGAACAAGCCTCTCCCGGTTCGCCAGCACCTGAATATCTGGCTGGCTGCTGTCCTGACGGAAGATTATGTTTCCGAAGTTGTCGACCCGTTTTACTGCTTGTGTGGCGTCCCGAGCGATCGCGACGATATTATAAGAACGAAAGAGCCGTCGGGACTCAGAGCTGGTTTCTCGTATTGCTGGGATGATCTCTGCCGCTGTGCGTATTCGCTCGGTTTGAAGAAGCATGAAGGAGAGGTGTTCCAACGCTCGGTTGTCTGCTTGATATTGTCGCTGGAAGGTGTCGATTTGGCGCCGCAGATTGGCAAGCGGATTTCTAATGTCATGTTGGATGCTTGTGGTTAGTGCTCCGAGCTCTTCGGTGAGCGACCGTTCGCGTAAGATTTCCTGGACTTGGCGGAAATCACTATACAAGAGCATCGCGAGCCCCCCGCCGTGGACGAGTTTCGCTGCGAGGGCAATCCAAAACAGAGTGTTAAACAGATCTTGCGGGGCAGAATGTCTGAAAGGGTAAGTTATCTGTAGCGCACTGTACACGAGCAGCGATCCGGAGATAAGTCGGCGAGCGACGAGCAATGGTTCGGTCACCGACGAGGGTAAGGAGTCTGCTTGGCGTCGCGAGAGCAGGTCGCCGATTGACAGAGCTGCGGATCTGTCCTCCAGGACGAAGGTAAAGGATCTTATGCCGTCTTCGCCTTCCTTCGGCTTAGGGGGCTCTCCGGACGTAGCAAGCAGGCTCGGACTGTCGATGGAGTTGAAGGTGCGAGCGAGTCGGAAGAGTGTCCATGCTGTGAACAGCGCTCCCGGCGCCGTGAGGACGATAAAGAAGGCCCTTGGATCCAGAGATGTGGCGGTGAATGCCACGATCGCCGCGCCAAAGATGAATAAAGTCCAGCTACTAAGAACCACCGCCTTCCGCTTGGGAAGAACGGTATCGAAACGCATTTCGTTCACTGCTAGGTAAAAGCAATATGTCGTAGGAAGCGACGCGAAATATGGAATCGCGGAGCCAGGGCCGGATGTGTCAAAGGAGCCCGCCGACTCAATCAGGATGTAGATGCCGTTGACTACCCAACCGATCGCAAGGAGAAGCGCAAACCTTCGCCTGTGTGTAATGTAGAGGTGGTAGTACGCCGCAGCGATCAATAGCAAGATCGTCGCGGACGCTGGCCCAAGCGCCTGCATCATTGCTGAATCCTTCTCTTTAACTAGGAGTGACGCGACGAGCGATTTCCCTACCCTTCCCCAGATTCTTGTCAGTTTAAAACCGGATTACGAGGCCAAGGTGCATGAGCAAACGGGCGACAGGCTTGGAAAAAGGAAGCGATTCGGCAAATTTAGCCTTTGCGCGACCTTGGCGAAACACGCGGACTCCGGTCAAAGATCTTGATCAGCTCCGATGGGCGGCATTCCAGCGCTTCAGCGAGCCGAAGCAGCATCCCGAGCGTCGGTGTCGTCAAGCCTCGTTCCAGATTGCTGATGAATGGCTTGCTCGTGCGAGCGAGTTCAGCAAGCTGCGCTTGAGTCAGTCCACTCGCCGTCCGCAACTCACGCAGGTGCGAGCCAAAGATCTCACCTTCAGGCGTTGCGCTCGCCCGAAGAGTCATGATTTCCCGTTGACGACTCGTGAATACGTCGATATCATATGGGCTATCGACACGAAGGAGAGAAACATGACCCCACCCGACCCGTACGACATCCGCCGCATCTTTCTTACACCTCGTCCCAACGTGCCGCTGATGACGGCGGCGGATCGCCTCGGGATGACGTTGCAGGAGTTGAAACGGGACATTGCGGATGGGGCGATTGTAGCGGTTTCGACGCGCGTCGGGACGCGGGTGACGAAGGAGGAGATGATCGCGACGGCCATGCGGCTGTGGGATCAGTCGGTGATCGAAGAGGCGCTCGGCGACGACGCGCCGCGGCTGATTCCGGAGGCGATCCGGCTCGTCGAACTGCGGGCGCGCGTCCCGCGGTATCAGCGCGATGTCCTTCGGGAGCTGGCCCCGTCGCGATGGCACCTCCATCGACGCGGTGCTGACGCGCGAGTTGGAGGATGTGGCGTCCGCGCATGCGGAGGAGTTAGCGTCGGTGCTGCCCGATCTCACAGCTGCGCTGGCGTGGCCGGGCGTGACGGCGTAGCGCGGACGTCCTCGTCTGCATCTGGCGGGCGTCCCGCCCGATGGGGGTTTCTGGGATTCAATCGCAAGCTGTGCAAGATCACAGAAACCACCGTCGGGCGAGACGCCACGCCGGATGCAGGCGGGACGCCCGCACTACGCTTATCTCCGTGTCGCGATTTCGGTTCCCGGAACTCTCGCGCCGCCGTGGACGGCCCAGCGGCCGTCGAGGGTGCCGTCGGAGCGTTGGCGGTAGGAGGCCACGCCGAACCAGGAGTGGTCGCCGCCGGTGTACGCGACCGACAACGTGTCGTTCACCACGATGCCGACGCCGGTGTAGTGCTCTTTGGCGATCCACCAGCTCACGTCGTACACGTCGCCGCGCGGTGAGATGGTCAGTTTGCCGGTGTAGGCGCCAACGCCGGGATTTGTGCCGGCGACGGAGTAGGTTCCTGACCATCCGGATCTTGCCTGCATCGAGAATCCGGCGCACAACACGGCTACCGTGAAGACGGCGATCGCTACAAGCCGCATGACTGCCTCCTGATTTTTGGGTAGTTTATATTTTTTCACGCGGAGGCGCGGGGGCGCGGAGAAAAGCGGCGGCCGGCGAGGTATCGCGAGAGATACACCGCCGTGCGGCTCTCCTTCGATCGCGCTACTTCCGCAGGCGGGCCGGCGGCGACGACGTGTCCGCCTTCCTCCCCCGCACCAGGGCCGATGTCGATGACCCAATCGGAGCCCGCGACGACGCGCATGTCGTGTTCGACGACGATCACGGTGTTGCCGGCGTCGACCAACCCGGAGAGTTGGGTCATTAGTTTTTCGACGTCGGCGGGGTGGAGGCCGGTGGTGGGCTCGTCGAGGATGTAGAGCGTGTTGGCGCGGCCGATTCGTTGGAGCTCCGTGGCGAGCTTGATGCGTTGGGCTTCGCCGCCGGAGAGCTCGGTGGCGGGCTGGCCGAGGCGGATGTAGCCGAGGCCGACTTCGCGCAGGACGGAGAGCGCGCGATGGACGTGCGGCTCCTCGGCGAAGAACTCCCACGCCGCATCGACCGTCATGCCGAGGACCTCGGCGATGTTCTTGCCGTTGTACGTGATCTCGAGCGTCTTCGCGTTGTAGCGCGCGCCGTGGCAGGTTGGGCAGGGCGCGTAGACGCTTGGCAGGAAGAGCAGCTCCACCATCACGAAGCCTTCGCCCTCGCATGTTTCGCAACGGCCTTTGGCGACGTTGAAGGAAAAGCGGCCGGCGTCGTAGTGGCGCGCGCGGGCGGCTTTCGTCGCGGCGAAAAGTTTGCGGACGTGGTCGAAGAGTCCCGTGTATGTGGCGAGGTTCGATCGCGGCGTCCGTCCGATCGGCTTCTGATCGACGCGGACGAGGCATTTGATCTGCTCCATGCCGGCGACGATCTCGCCGCCGATCGTTTTGACGACCGGCGCGAGCGCGTCGGCTTCGTCCACTTCGCTTTCGAGCTCGTGGCCGAGGCAGTCGGCGATCAGTTCGACGAGGACCTGGCTGACGAGGCTCGATTTTCCGGAGCCGGAGACGCCGGTGACGGTGGTGAAGACGCCGAGGGGAAACTCGGCATCGAGCTCGTGAAGGTTGTTGCGCGTCACGCCTTCGAGCCGCAGCCAGCCGCGCGGTTCGCGCGGCGCATGAAGCGGCGGCGCGTGATCGACGAAGAGGTGCGCGCGCGTCTGCGACGTCTCGATCTTCGCAAGTCCCGGCGGCGGACCGCTGTAGAGGATCTCGCCTCCGTGCTCGCCGGCGTTCGGTCCGACATCGACAATCCAGTCGGCGTGGCGAATCACGTCCAGCTCGTGCTCGACGACGAAGAGCGAATTGCCGGAGGCTTTCAGTTTGTCGAGCGCGCGCAGCAGCGCCTCGGTGTCCGCAGGATGGAGCCCTGCGGACGGTTCGTCGAGCACGTAGACGACGCCGAAGAGATTCGAGCGGACCTGCGTGGCGAGCCGCAGGCGCTGCAACTCGCCGGGGGAGAGCGTCGGTGTGCTGCGTTCGAGCGAGAGGTAGCCGAGGCCGAGGTCGAGGAGGATGTCGAGCCGCGCGCAGAAGTCGTAGGCGATTCGCTGCGTCACGATCGCTTTCTCCGGATGTCCGGCCGACGCTTTCGACGCGGTCGTTCCGTCGGCGTAGGGACGCGTTACCGTTGCCAATCGCGCCAGCGGCAGCGACGAAATCTCGGCGATGTCGTAGCCGGCGAACTTCACCGACAGCGATTCGCGCCGCAGTCGTTTGCCATGACAGAGCGGGCAATCGGCACTCAGCATGTAGCGCGCGGCGCGCTTCTTCATCAGCGGACTTTGCGTGTTCGCGAACGTATGCAGCACGTGTCGCCGCGCGCTGGTGAAGGTGCCCATGTAGCTCGGCTCCTCCTTCTTCTTCAGCGCGCGCCGCGTTTCCTCGGGTGTGTAGCCGGCGTAGACGGGAACGGTCGGCTGATCGTCGGTGAAGAGAATCCAGTCGCGATCCTTCCGCGGCAGCTCGCGCCACCGACGATCGACGTCGTAGCCGAGCGTGACGAGGATGTCGCG
>Ga0157377_10000030_pt1 | contig 124439 bp, 74 predicted proteins | sample M55metaG_FD_121116 | JGI IMG/M metagenome (GOLD analysis project Ga0157377, IMG submission 121116) | Miscanthus rhizosphere microbial communities from Kellogg Biological Station, Michigan, USA - M5-5 metaG | ecosystem: Host-associated > Plants > Roots > Rhizosphere > Soil | place: USA... | reverse complement strand
TCGTCAGGCCAACGGCCGCGGCCAGGTCCGCACGCGACTGGCCGGGCTTCGCGCACAAGGAGCGCACCAAGGCCATCCGGTTGATGTCCTTGAGCAGCTGTTGGTGTCCAGTAGGCTCGCCAGACAAGCGATGTCCCCCTCATCATTGGTCGCGGGGCAGTGTAACGCCCGTCGCGGACACGTGAAATCGTCACGTGGTGGGGCTGCGTCGGGCTTTGGTCATGGTTCCGTCATGCCTTCGTTGAAACACATGGACACACTAGCCGGAGCAACAACCGCCCGGTGTACTCAGATGTTTGCTTTTCACCGTCAGGCAACCGCTCTTAGGCAGCTTGTCGCTGATCCGCCGCCTAAACGGCGTCCAGCGTCCCGTCGTTGGGGCATCGGCGCTGTCCTGCTTGCGCCGTTTCGCTGCGTGTCGCGCCTCCTCTTGAGCGATGTCAGGCTGGAGCGCGACGGCAAGAACCTGCACATCCGGGTTGCCGCGGCCGCGGCCGGGGCCGATGCCAAGCCGCCGGCGCCTGACCCCGTGATGGCAGAAGCCGCGCCGCTTCGGACCGCACTGAAGCGCTTGCTCGATGCGCATCGGTCGAGCCGGCAGGTGATGCGCCACCTTGGCTACTTCGAACGTGCGCTGGCCACCCAGGGCCTGAAGGCGATGTCGGAGGTGCGGGTGGACGTCCTGTCCGCATCCCTGCGCCAGCTCGAATCCATCGTCACCGATTGGTCCGACGATCATCTCGCGGCGCTGCGTTCGAAGATGGCGGTCGCCGTGATGGACCGCTCGAACGATCCGTTCCAGTTGTCGATTCGCGGCCAACTGTCCAATTTCGACACGGAGTCCCGCCTGCTGGTCGGGGACGTCTCTCACTCGGTGTTCATCGAGCTCGAACGCCAATACCAGGGCCTCGTCGAGCAGGAGACGATCCAGGCATCGCTCGCTGCGGCAAAGAATCCGACCTGACACGACCCGGCCTGGCCATGATCCAACGAGGCGCTGTATCTACCTCGTCAGACCATGGTGGCCGGCGCGTACCGGCCTCAAGGCTTGACCGGCTCCAGCGTGACCAGCGCGATGTCGTTGCTGCGCATCGGCAGGGTCCACTTCAGCTTGCCGTCGCGGCCCACGCGAACGACGCGGCTGACCTCGGGCTTGTCAGCCGTCAGTGCTTGCAGCTTCTTCAACTGCTCCGCGCTCAGTTCCTTGGGCGAGCCCATCTCGAGGTAGGCCGTCTGCGCGTCGTTGGCCTTGTAGCCGGTGCGGTAGACCTGCAGCCGGTAGCTGCCGGTGACGAGGCTGCTCAGGTTCAACTTGACGGCAGCCGAATCGACGGCCGGCACAGGCTTGCCGAAGTACACGCCATTGCTCGTGGGCTGCTCGAGGTCACGCCAGTCCCACACCAGCACGGCGGTCTTCTTTCCATCGGCGGCGGCCAGCACGCGGCTGTCGGTGGTCGGGATTTCCTTGCCGCGCAAGCCGTTGAGATATTTGTAGGCGAACCACGCGGGCTTGCGCACGCCTTCGCGGGTCATCAAGCCGAAGCCGCCATGGAACGGAGCGTTGGGCGGGCCGGGCTCCTCGAACAGGTCGCTGTAGGTCCAGTAGCTCATCGCCTGCGCATGGCCGCGCGTGCCGCGCAGCTTGGTCAGGATCCACGGGGCGCTGATGTAGCTGTCGTGCACGCGATCGCGCGGGTTGTAGCTGGTGCTCCACTCGGTGATGTACAGCGGCAGCCCCGGGAAGGCCGACGCCTCGATCTCGCCGCGCACGCGCTTGACGTCGCCGACGATCGACTCCGGGTTCGGCGAGAGCTTGCGATCGGACTGGCCGAACTCGTCGAGAAAGCCTTCCTCGACGCCGTAGGTGTGTGTGGTGACGAAGTCGACGGGCACGCCGTTCGTCTTGGCGTAGGCGAGGAGCTCCGGCACCCAGGCAGCGCCTGCGGTGGAGGGGCCGCCGACACGCAGGGCGGGGTCGACGCGCTTGATCGCGCGCGCCGTGGATGCGTACAGCTCGAAGTAGGCCTTCTGGTCCGCGCGCTCCCAGAAGCCGTCGAGGTTGGGCTCGTTCCACACTTCGAAGAGCCAGGTGTGCACTTCCTTGGCACCGTAGCGCTGGATCAGGTGGCGCATGAACGCATCGATCAGGTCCGCCCACGGACCCGGCTTCGGATGCGAGGTGTTGCCCTTCCAGTAGAAGATCGTCTGCTTGGAGGTGGTCATCACCCCCGGCGTGAAGCCGAGTTCGACGAAGGGCTTGATGCCTCGTGCGAGCAGCGCGTCGTAGAGCTTGTCGATGGCCGTGAAGTCGTAGGTGATGCGGCCATCGACCTCTCGCACCGTGCCCAGCGCGTCGTGAAAGATGTCGTGGAAGCGCACGTAGCGGAACCCGAGTTCTTCCACGGCGAGTTTCAGCTGCGCCAGGTTTTCAGCCCGCCCCGTGGTGCCGGGGTAGTCGGCGCCCACCGAATGATCGAAGAACCTGTCCATCGGCACCGTCGCACGCGACAGGTCCAACTGCACCTCCCTGAACGCCGGCCCGCCCGCGTTGGCTGCCACGGCATACATGCCAAGGGCCAAGCCCAAGGTCATCTGACGAATGTTCCGCACTGCTATTCCTTCTTTCCTCGCGTTTGCGCCGCGCACGGTAACGCGATCCTCGCGGGAACGCCTAACGAGCTTCTAACCGCGCCGCACTGGGTGGCGTTTTTGCCAACTCGACTGCAGCCGATAGAAGTTCGTTAGCGCATGGTCAGGTGAGTCGATGAACAACTCTTTAGTCTGCCGTGCAATCGCAAGCAGGAGGTCCCTCGAAGGATCCGCCGTGCGACCAGAACACCTGAAGACGATGCAGAGAATGAGGAGACGAGCGACAGCCGTAGGCCAGTGGGGCGCGGCTTTGCGTTGATTGACATGCCAAGCAGTATCTTTCGTGTCTTGGGCAAGGCCGCGCTGGTCGCCCTTTGCCCCGTGGCCTTCGCCATGGCCGCTCCGGCCGGCCATCCGCACGTCGTGCAGCGGGACGGCCGCCACGCGCTGATGGTGGACGGCGAGCCGTTCCTCATGCTGGGTGCGCAGGTGCACAACTCCAGCAACTACCCGAAGGCGCTGGAGAAGGTGTGGCCCGCGGTGAAGGACATCCACGCCAACACCGTGGAAGTGCCGATCGCGTGGGAGCAAATCGAGCCGGCGGAAGGGCGCTTCGATTTCAGTTTCGTGGACACGCTCGTGCGCGAGGCGCGCGAGCGCAAGCTGCACGTCGTGCTGCTGTGGTTCGGCACCTGGAAGAACACCAGCCCGCAGTACACGCCGGCCTGGGTCAAGTTCGACAACAAGCGCTTCCCGCGCATGATCGACCGCGAGGGCAAGGACAGCTATTGCCTGTCGCCCTTCGGCGAAGAGACGCTCAAGGCCGACAAGCGCGCATTCGTCGCGCTGATGGGCCACCTGAAGAAGATCGACGAGAAGCAGCACACCGTGCTGCTGGTGCAGGTTGAAAACGAGGTCGGCACCTTCGGCCTCGTGCGCGATTTCGGCGCGAAGGCGCAGGCCGCATTCGAGCAGGCCGTGCCGCCGCAGGTGCTGGCGCGCAAGAAGTCGCCGGTGCCCGGAGCCCCCGCGTCCGGCACCTGGCGCCAGGTGTACGGCGACTATGCCGACGAGTACTTCCACGCCTGGGCCGTGGCCCGCTACATCGGAGAGATCGCGCGGGCCGGCCGCGGCGCGTACGAGCTGCCGCTGTACGTGAACAACGCGCTGCGCGATCCGCTGGAGCAGCCGCCCAAGCCCTGGAACAACAACTTCTCCAGCGGCGGCCCCACCTACGACGTGATCGACATCTACAAGGCCGTCGCGCCGGACATCGACATCGAGGCGCCCGACCTGTACCAGCCCGAGTCCGCGCGTGTGAGCGCCACGCTCGATCGCTTCCAGCGTGCGGACAACGCCTTGTTCGTGCCGGAGATCGGCAATGCCGAGGCCTATGCACGCTACCTGTACCTGGTGCTCGGCCGCGGCGCGATCGGCGTGGCGCCGTTCGGCATCGACTACTTCGACTATGCGAACTTCCCGCTCGGCGCCAAGCACAGCGACAAGGCCATGGTCGAGCCCTTCGGCAAGGTCTTCGCTGCCTTTGCGCCGATGCAGCGCCAGTGGGCCCGCTGGGCATTCGAAGGCCGCACCCACGGCGTTGCGGAAGCCGACGACCACGGCGACCAGACCGTGCAGATGAAGGGCTGGAAAGCCCAGGTCACCTTTGGCCAGTGGCAGTTCGGCGAGCGCGAATGGCCCGGCAACCAGAAGGAGTCGCCCCCGCATGCCGGCTCGGCTGCAGGCGGCGTGGCGATCGCGCAGATCGCCGACAACGAGTTCCTGCTCGTGGGCCAGTACGCGCGCGTGCGCCTGGACGACTTGCAAGGCAGCGGCCGCGCGATGCTCGAGAGCGCGGAAGAGGGCCGCTTCGACAGCAGCGGCAAGTGGGTGATGGAGCGGCGCTGGAACGGCGACCAGGTCGACTGGGGCTTGAACTTCACGGCCCAGCCGCGCGTGCTGAAAGTGAAGATGGGCCACTACCAGTGATGCAAAGCCGCTGTTCCGTGAAGTGCTTGCGCCGTTCGTTCCATGCGTCCCGCCGTGCCTCGCTCGCCTGAATCCAGACCCGACATGAACACCACCATCACTTCTTCCAGCACGCGCTCGCACGGCCTGCGTGCGCTCCTGTGCGCCTTCGCACTCGCTGGTGCATCCGCGAGCTTCGCGGCGCCGCCCGAAGCGGTCGAAGCCCGCCTCACGCTCCAGCAGGAAGCATCGGGCCCGCGCATCGAGCCCGACGTCTACGGCCAGTTCGCCGAACACCTGGGCACCGGCATCTACGGCGGCCTGTGGGTGGGCCCGCAGTCCAAGATCCCCAACACCCGGGGCTGGCGCAACGACGTGGTGCAGGCATTGCGCCGTCTCGAAGTGCCCGTGGTGCGCTGGCCGGGCGGCTGCTTTGCCGACGACTATGACTGGCGCGACGGCATCGGCGACCCGGCCAAGCGTCCGGTGCGGCTGAACCGCTGGTGGGGTGGCGTGGGCGAGACCAACCGCGTCGGCACGCATGAGTTCATGGACCTGGTCGAGCAGCTCGGCGCCGAGGCCTTCGTGGCCGGCAACATGGGTTCGATGACGCCGCACCACATGAGCCATTGGCTGGAATACATGACGGCCAGCGGCAAGTCCACCCTCACCGATGAGCGCCGCCGCAACGGCCGCGACAAGCCGTGGAAGGTCAAGTACTTCGGCATCGGCAACGAGGCCTGGGGCTGCGGCGGCAACATGCGGCCCGAGTACCAGTCCGACCTGCACAACCAGTACGCCACCTTCCTGTCGGGCGGGGTCATCCGCGTCGCATCCGGCGACGGCACGGGCAACGACCACCTGATCGACGTGCTGATGGAGCGCTCCATCAACCACATGGACGCGCTCACGCTGCACTACTACACGGTGCCGGGCGGCTGGGAGCACAAGGGCGCGGCGGTCGGCTTCGAAGCCGAGCGCTGGGCCAAGACGCTGCACATCGCGATGGACATCGAGACGCGCATCGCGAAGATCTCGAGCCAGATGGACAAGCGCGACCCGGCCAAGCGCGTGGCGCTGTATGTCGACGAGTGGGGCACCTGGCACGACGCCGAGCCGGGCACCAACCCCGGCTTCCTGCAGCAGCAGAACACGCTGCGCGACGCGATGGTGGCGGCGGTGTCGCTCAACATATTCCAGCGGCACACCGACCGGGTGCGCATGACCAACATCGCGCAGATGGTCAACGTGCTGCAGGCGATGGTGCTCACCGACGGCCCGCGCATGCTGCTTACGCCGACCTATCACGTGTTCGACATGTACAAGCCGTTCAAGGGCGCCACGCCGCTGAAGGCATCGGTGGAGACGCCGCGCTGGCGCCGCGGCGACGTCGAGCTGCCGTCGGTGGACTTCACCGCCGCGCGCACGGCCGACGGCTCGACAGTGCTCGCGCTCGTCAACCTCGACCCGGACCGGCCGGCGCGCGTGAACACCAACCTGTCGGGCGCCGCACAGGGCCGCGTGCTGACCGCCGCCGCGATGGACGCGCACAACACCTTCGACCATCCGCAGGCCCTGGTGCCGGCCCCGTATGCCGCGAAGCCGGGCGCCTCGGGCCTGGTGCTCGAGCTGCCGCCGAAGTCGATCGTCGTCGTGACGGTGAAGTGAGGCGGCCCACACCATGACGAATCGATTCCTCCTGACGCTCGGCACCGCGATGGCCTCGCTGGCCTTCGCGGCCGCGATGACGGCATGCGCCGGCGGTGCGGGCCACTCCTCGCTTCGGCCGGCGAGCGACGCCGGTGCAGAAACACGCGGCATGCGCGACCTCACGAGCGTGCAGTTGACCAAGGAGATGGTGCCGGGCATCAACCTGGGCAACACGCTCGAAGCGACCCCGACCGCTACCTCATGGGGCCAGCCTGAGCCGACGCAGGCCCTGATGGACGGGTACAAGGCGGCCGGCTTCAAGTCCGTGCGGCTGCCGATCGCGTGGAGCCAGTACGCCGACGCCAACAACAACATCAGCCCGGCGTGGATGGCGCACGTGAAGCGCGTGGTCGACCTCGCGCGCAACGCGGGCCTGGTCGTGATGATCAACGTGCACTGGGACGGCGGGTGGATGGACCACCCCACCTACGACCAGCAGGCCGCCATCAACGGCAAGCTGGCGAAGTTCTGGACCCAGATCTGCGCCACGTTCAAGGACTACGACGACCGCCTGGTGTTCGCCGGCACCAACGAGGTCGGCATGTCCAACACCTCGGGCCTGCCGAAGCCCGAGTGGGCCGCGGTGCAGAACAGCTTCAACCAGACCTTCGTGGACACGGTGCGCGCCACGGGCGGCAACAACGCCCGGCGCCATCTCGTCGTGCAGGGCTATTTCACCAACATCGACAACACGGTCGCCATCAACACGGTGCCCAAGGACAGCGTGCCCAACCGGCTGTTCATGGAAGTGCACTACTACGACCCGTACAACTTCACCCTCAACGGCGACAGCAAGGTCTGGCAGTGGGGCGCGAAGGCCACCGACGCGACGGCGACGGAAACCTGGGCCAACGAGGCGTGGGCCGATTCGCAGTTCCAGAAGATGAAGGCGCGCTTCGTCGACCAGGGCGTGGGCGTCATCGTGGGCGAGTACGGCGCCTACGTGAAGACCAAGTACGCGGCGGGCATGGCCCCGTACCGGCGCGACTGGGCGCACTACGTCACCCGTTCCATCGTGCAGCACGGCCTGGTGCCGGTGTGGTGGGACGCGGGTGAGCTGTTCGACCGCGACACAGGCGCGCAGAAGCTGCCCGACCTGATCCGCACCATCGTCGATGCAGGCCGGTGACCGCCCGCTGACACCGGAGACAACTTGATGAAGCGATTTACTTCAACGATCGGCGTGCTCTCGAGCTGGCTCGCGCTTGCGACCACGCTCGTGTTGGCGCTGGCAGCCTGCGGCGGAGGAGGAGGGCAGGCGGCCGCTTCCGAGCCGCCCGCTTCCACCAGCGGCGACCACTCGGCCGGCGTCATGTGCGAGCTCACGAGCGTGCAGCTGTCGCAGCAGATGGCCCCGGGCATCAACCTCGGCAACACGCTCGAGGCCATCGGCGGCGAAACCGCCTGGGGCAACCCGCTGACGACGCAGGCGACGATGAACGGCTACAAGGCCGCCGGCTTCAAGACGGTGCGCATCCCGGTGGCGTACACGCAGTACGCCGACGCCGGCAACAACATCAGCCCGACGTGGATGGCGCGGGTCAAGCAGGTGGTGGACTACGCGTGCAATGCGGGCCTGTACGTCGTCATCAACATCCACTGGGACGGCGGCTGGATGAACCATCCCACCTACGACCAGCAGGCGGCCATCAACGGCAAGATCACCAAGTTCTGGACACAGATCGCCAACACCTTCAAGGACTACGACGACTACCTGCTCTTCGCCGGCCTGAACGAAGTCGGCATGGACGCGCCCTGGGGAACGCCGGTGTCCACCGAGTGGGCCAGCGTGCAGAACAGCTTCAACCAGGCCTTCGTGGATGCGGTGCGCGCCACCGGCGGCAACAACGCGAAGCGGCACCTGGTCGTGCAGGCCTATTGGACGAGCATCGACTACGCGACGACGATCAACACGGTGCCCACCGACACGGCCGACAAGCGGCTGTTCATGGAGGTGCACTACTACGACCCGTTCGACTTCACGATCAACGGCGACAGCAGCATCTGGCAATGGGGTGCGATCGCCACGGACCCGTCGGCCACCGAGACCTGGGCCAACGAGCCGTATGTCGATGCTGCGTTCCAGAAGATGAAGACGCACTACGTCGACAAGGGCGTGGGCGTCATCCTCGGCGAGTACGGCGTCTACCAGAAGCCGAAGTACCCGGACATGGGCAAGTACGTGGACTACTGGGCGCAGTACATCACGCACTCGGCCTATTCGCATGGCGCGGTGCCGATCTGGTGGGACACGGGGGCCGTGATCGACCGCAACACCGGCGCCGTGCGGCAGGCCGACGTGGTCAAGAGCCTCGTCGACGGCGCGAAGTGACGGGCGAGGGCATGCGCGGTATTCACACCATCACCCTCACGGCGGCCGCCTGCTGCCTCGCCTTGCTCAGCGCTGCAGGCGCGGCGGCGGCAGACGCCGTCGGCCGCCCCACGCCCGCGCGCGAGGCGGCCGAAGCGAAGGCCGCGGCACTCGTGGCGCGGATGACGCCCGACGAGAAGATCGAGCAACTGCTGAACGTGGCCCCCGGCATCCCGCGCCTGAACATTCCGGGCTATGGCTGGTGGACCGAGTCGCTGCACGGCGCCATCGGGCCGAGGCCCACCACCAACTTCCCCGAACCGATCGGCCTGGCCGCGACCTTCGACGCGGGCCTCGTCAAGGACGTGGCCTCGGCCATCAGCCTGGAAGTCCGCGCCCTGCATGCGCTCGGCGCCGTGGGGCTCAACACCTGGGCGCCCAACATCAACATCTTCCGCGACCCGCGCTGGGGCCGCGGCCAGGAGACCTACGGCGAGGACCCGTACCTCACGGCGACGCTGGGCGTGGCCTTCATCACCGGCATGCAGGGGCCGGACCCCGACCTGCCCGACGTCATCGCCACGCCCAAGCACCTGGCGGTGCACAGCGGCCCGGAGTCGACGCGCCACACCGCCAACGTCTTCGTCACGCCGCACGACCTGGAAGACACCTACCTGCCGGCCTTCCGCGCTGCCATCGTCGACGCGAAGGCGGGCTCGGTCATGTGCGCCTACAACCGCGTCGACGGCCTGCCAGCCTGCGCCAGTGGGCCGTTGCTGAAGGACACGTTGCGCGGCGCCTGGGGCTTCCAGGGCTATGTGGTGTCCGACTGCGATGCCGTGACCGACATCGACGAGAACCACAAGTTCTCGCCCGATGGTGCCACCGCGGTGGCTGCGGCGATGAAGGCGGGCGTGGACAACGAGTGCCACACGGGCTACTGGTCCAAGGGCGCCGCACTGCTCAAGCGCTACAAGGACGCCCGGGCCCGCGGACTGATCAGCGATGCTGACATCGATACCGCACTCGTGCGGCTCTTTGCGGCGCGCCTGCGCACCGGCGCCTTGCCGGGCCTGGCCGCCAAGCCCGCGGTGCCGGAGACAGCCCTCGGCTCGCCGGGCCACCAGGCGCTGGCGCTGAAGAGCGCGGTCAAGAGCCTGGTGCTGTTGAAGAACGACGGCGTGCTGCCGCTCAAGGCGGGCGTGCACATCGCCCTCGTCGGTCCGCTCGCCGACTCGACACGCGTGCTGCGCGGAAACTATTCGTCCGAGCGCACGGTGGCTGCGGTGTCCGTCCTCGATGGCCTTCGGCAGGCGATGCCGAAGGCGAGCATCACCCACGTGCCCTTCACCGCGTCGATCACCGATGGCGACCCGGTGCCGGGCACGGCCTTCGTCACGCCCGACGGCAAGCCGGGCCTGCTCGCGGCGTACTACAACGCCGCGGCGGACGGCAGCTATGAAGCACAGCCCGTGGCCACGCGCGTCGAGACCCATGTGGTGTCCAACGCCGGCCTCGTGCCGAAGGTCGCAGGCCGCCACAAGGTGGTCTGGACCGGCTTCCTGGTGCCTCCTGAAAGCGGCACCTACCGCCTCGGCATGAGTGCGCTGAAGGGCGAAGTCGCCACCGGCGGCGCCGGCGTGCGCTCAACGGCCTACTCGGGCTGGAACGAACCCCCCAAGCTCACCGACGTCGTGCTCGAGAAGGGACGGCGCTACGCCGTGCGGCTGGAGACCGAGCCCGGCGTCGGCCCGTCGCCGGGCCTGCTGTGGAAACGCGTGACGACCCATCTCGACGCCGAGCTGAAGGCCGCGGTCGCCAAGGCCGACGTGGTCGTCGCCGCCGTGGGCCTGACCTCGGACATCGAAGGCGAGGAGATGCCCATCGCCGTCGAAGGCTTTGCGGGCGGCGACCGGACCGCGATCGACCTGCCGGCCGACCAGCGCCGTTTGCTCGAAGCCGCCAAGGCGCTGGGCAAGCCTGTCGTCGTCGTGCTGATGAACGGCGGCGCCGTCGGCCTGGCCTGGGCCAAGGAACATTCGTCGGCTGTGCTGGAGGCCTGGTATCCGGGCCAGGCGGGTGGGCAGGCCGTCGCGCAGGTGCTGGCCGGCCAGGCCGACCCGGGCGGCCGCCTGCCGCTGACCTTCTACCGCAGCGTGGCCGACCTGCCGCCCTTCGACGACTACACGATGAAGGGGCGCACCTACCGCTACTTCACCGGCACGCCCGTCTACCCCTTCGGCCACGGCCTGAGCTACACGAGCTTCGCCTACGGCGCGCTCAAGGTGGAGCCCGCCGGGGACGCGCCGGAGAAGGGCCTGCGCGTGACGGCCGAGGTGCGCAACACCGGCCGGCGCGCCGGCGACGAAGTGGTGCAGCTGTATCTCACGCCGCCGGCCTTCGAGGGCGCTCCGCGGCTCGCGCTGCGCGGCGTGCGGCGCGTGACGCTCGAGCCGGGGCAATCGCAGCGAGTGAGCTTCGAGCTGTCGCCACGCGACCTGAGCTTCGTCACCACCGAAGGCGAACGCTGGCTCGTGCCGGGCCGCTATCAGCTGTCGGTGGGCTCGGGGCAACCGGGCACGGGTGTTGCGGCAGTGGCGGGCGCCTACACGATCACCAACGACATCAAGTTGCCGCAATGAACGGCGCGAGCACAGGAGAGCGAGAGCGATGAGATCCAAGCGGCTTCAACGACGGCTGGCCGTTGAAGTCGTGTTCCTTGGCGAACCGTTGGGGGTTCGCGTCAGCCGACATCAAACAACACTAGATTGGAGACAAGCGTGAAGATCAGGAAAAGCGTGCTGCTCGCATTGGCGGCGGCACTGAGCGCCCCGGCATGGGCGCAAACGTGCCAGCCCAGTGCTGTTACTCCCTATCTCAACATCAACGGCACCACCGCGTGGGTGGTGAAGTCCTCGGCTTCGCTGAACACCGGCTCCACCGTCGTGCTCGGACCGCAGCCGTTCTCCGGCAACTGGTCATGGAGCGGCTGCGGCACCTCGGGGTCTTCGCGCGAACAGACGATCAAGCTCACCGGCAGCTGCACGGCCACTGCCACCTTCACCAACAGCTGCGGCGCCAGGTCGACGCAGCAGTACAACTTCACCGTCTGGCCGGCACCGGAGGCCAATGCCGGCCGGTACATCATGGTCGACCAGTTCGGCTACCTGCCCAACCTGAAGAAGGTGGCGGTGCTGCGCTTTCCCATCGTCGGCTACGACCGCACCGAGTGGTACTGGCCCGGCAGGCTCCAGGTGGTGAACTCGGCCAACGGATCGGTGGTGTACAGCGGCCCGGTCGTGGAATGGAACGGCGGCAACACCGACAGTTCCTCGGGCGACCGCACCTGGTCCTTCGACTTCAGCGCGGTCACCGCACCGGGCACCTATGAAATCGTCGACATCGACCGCAACCTGCGTTCGGCGCGTTTCGAGATCGGCGACAACGTCTACCGCAACGTGCTGATCCAGGCCGTGCGGATGTTCTATTAGCAGCGCGTCGGCCAGGCCAAGACTCCCGGCCAGGCCGGCAAGTGGGCCGACGGCGCCAGCCACCTGGGCGCCGGGCAGGACCCGCAGGCGCGCCGCTTCCTCGACAAGAACAACGCGGCCACCGCGCGCGACCTGCGCGGCGGCTGGTTCGACGCGGGCGACTACAACAAGTACACCGCCTGGGCGGCCGGCTACGCGCAGGAGCTGCTGGACGCCTACGCCCAGACCCCCTCGGTCTTCACCGACGACTTCAACATCCCCGAGTCGTACAACGGCATTCCGGACATCCTCGACGAAGCGAAGTGGGGCCTGGACTGGCTCAAGCGCATGCAGAACAGCGACGGCTCGGTGCTGTCGATCGAGGGCATCGGTGGCGCCACGCCGCCGTCGTCCGACACGAGCCCGAGCTACTACGGTGACGCCAACACCGTCGCTACGCTGGCGGCGGCCGCGGCCTTCGCGGATGGCGCCAAGGTTCTCGGCAGCCTGAACAACCCATCGCTGAACAGCTATGCGGCGGACCTGCTGACCCGCGCCAAGAGTGCCTGGAACTGGGCGCAGGCCAACCCCAACGTCCTCTTCTACAACAACGACTGGTCGCGCGGCACCGGCGGCCTCGGTGTCGGCCAGCAGGAAGACCCGGGCTCACGCGTCAAGCTGGGCGTGATGGCGGCGATCAAGCTGTTCGCCGCCACGGGGGACATCTCGTACCGCAGCTATGTCGATGCGCACTACAAAGAAATCTCGATGTTCAAGGATTGGGTCCTGTCGGGATTCAATGCCGGCGACGCGCGCGCACTGCTGTACTACGCCTCGCTGCCGAATGCCAGCTCCACCGTGGCCAGCGACATCCGCTCGCAATACCTCGACCTGATGGGCCGCCCCAACTACGACAACTGGGGCGCCATCGATTCGCAGCGGGACCCATACCGCGCACAGATCGGCAGCTACGGCTGGTCCAGCAACAGCGTCAAGGCCGGTGCGGGCACGCTGTTCACGGAAGAGAGCTACTACGGTTTCAGCCGCCACACGCCGGAGCAGGATGCCAACGCCGCGGCGGACTACCTGCACTACCTGCACGGCGTGAACCCGTTCGGCAAGGTCTATCTCAGCAACATGAACAGCTTCGGTGCCGAGAACTCGGTGAACCAGGTCTGGCATGGCTGGTTCATGAAGGGCACGCCGTGGGGCGACGCCAAGACTTCGCTCTACGGTCCCGCGCCCGGCTACCTGGTGGGCGGCCCGGCCGGCAAGGACTATGGCTGGGACCCCGAGTGCCCCGGCAGGGATCCGAAGTGCGGCTCGGCACCGCCGTCGCCGCCCACCGGCCAACCGCCGCAGAAGTCCTACCTCGACTTCAACGAGGGTTGGCCGCTGAACTCCTGGTCGGTCAGCGAGCCCTCCGGTGGCTACCAATCGAACTACATCCGCTTGCTGTCACGGTTCGTGAAGTAGGCCGCCTCACCGGAGAGATCTGAACGACGAACTTTCGTGCGGCTTCAACGAGTCAGGCTGGCCGTTGAAGCCGAGGTCCCTCAGAGGACCGCAGGGGGGCGTGCCCAGCCTGACCGCAATCAAACGATCGGAGACAAGCGTGGAAATCAAGAGAAGCGTGCTGTTTACTTTGGCGGCGGCACTCAGCGCCCCGGCATGGGCGCAAACGTGTCAGCCCAGCGCGATCACCCCTTATCTGAACGTCAACGGAACCACCGCGTGGGTGGCAAAGTCGTCCGCCTCGTTGAACACGGGCTCCTCTGTCGTGCTCGGGCCGCAGCCGTTCTCCGGCACCTGGTCATGGAGCGGCTGCGGCACCTCGGGTTCTTCTCGTGAGCAGACCATCAAGCTCACCGGCAGCTGCACGGCCACCGCCACCTTCACCAACAGCTGCGGTGCCAAGACGACCCAGCAGTACAACTTCACTGTCTGGCCGGCCATGGCCTCCAATGCCGGCAAGTTCATCATGGTCGACCAGTTCGGCTACCAGACCAATGCGAAGAAGCTGGCGGTGCTGCGCACGCCCAAGGTCGGCTACGACGCCAGCGGCCAAAGCTTCTGGCCCCAGCAGCTGAGCGTCGTGAACTCGGCCACGGGTGCCACCGTGTACAGCTGGTGGCCGACCGAATGGAACAGCCGCGCCACCGACCCCGCGTCGGGCGACCAGGTGTGGTACTTCGACTTCAGCAGCGTCACCACGCCGGGCACCTATGAGATCGTCGACACCGGCGGCCAGCGTTCGGCGCGTTTCGAGATCGCCGACAACCCCTACCGCAACGTGCTGATCCAGGCCGTGCGGATGTTCTATTACCAGCGCCTCGGCCAGGCGAAGAGCGTGGCCAACGCCGGCGCCAACTGGGCCGACGGCGCCAGCAACCTCGGGGCCGGGCAGGACCCGCAGGCGCGGCGCTTCCTCGACAAGAACAACGCGACCACCGCGCGCGACCTGCGCGGTGGCTGGGCCGATGCCGGTGACTTCAACAAATACACCGCGTGGGAGGCCGGCTACGCGCAGGAGCTGATGGACGCCTACGTCCAGAACCCGACGGTCTTCACCGACGACTTCAACATCCCCGAGTCGTACAACGGCATTCCGGACATCCTCGACGAAGCGAAGTGGGGCCTGGACTACCTGAAGCGCCTGCAGAACAGCGACGGCTCGGTGCTGTCGATCGTCGGCGTCGGCGGCGCCAGCCCGCCCTCGGCCGACACCGGCCCCAGCTACTACGGTGACGCCAGCACCAACGCCACGCTGGCGGCGGCTGCCGCCTTCGCGGAGGGCGCCAAGGTCCTGGGCAGCCTGAACAACTCGTCGCTCAACAGCTATGCGGCGGACCTGCTGACCCGCGCCAAGAACGCCTACAACTGGGCGGTCGCCAACCCCAACGTCGTCTTCTACAACAACGATTCCGCGCACGGCACCGCCGGCCTCGGCGTCGGCCAGCAGGAGACCGACGACAACGGGCGCATCACGCAGCGCATGGTGGCAGCCATCAAGCTGTTCGCTGCCACAGGGGACGCCACCTATCGCAGCTATGTCGATGCGCACTACACATCGGCACAGATGTTCAAGAACTGGTCCCTGTCGGGGTTCAGCGCTGGCGATGCACGTCCGCTGCTGTACTACGCCTCGCTGCCCGGCGCCACCGCCAGCGTGGCCAGCGACATCCGCACGCGATACCGCGACCTGATGAACCGCTCCGACTACGACAACTGGGGTGCCGTCGAGTCGCAGAGGGACGCGTACCGCGCCAAGATCAGCGACTACACCTGGGCCAGCAACGCCACCAAGGCCAACGCGGGCACGCTGTTCACGGAGGAAGGCTACTACGGCATCAGCACGCACACGGCTGACCAGGTCGCCAACGCCGCGGCCGACTACCTGCACTACCTGCATGGCGTGAACCCCCTGGGCAAGGTCTACCTGACCAACATGAACAGCTTCGGTGCCGAGAATTCGGCGAACCAGATCTGGCACACCTGGTTCTTCGACGGCACCAAGTGGGACGACGCCAAGAACTCGCTGTACGGCCCCGCGCCCGGCTACCTGGTGGGCGGCCCGGCCGGCAGCCAGTGGGACTGGGACGGCGGCTGCCCGGGCGTCTCGTCGGCCTGCGGCTCGAGCCGCCCGACGCCGCCGTATGGCCAACCGGGAGCGAAGTCGTACCTCGACTTCAACACCGGCTGGCCGCTGAATTCCTGGTCGATCGCCGAGCCCTCCAATGGCTACCAGGTGGCGTACATCCGCCTGCTGGCCCGTTTCGTGAAGTGATGAAAGAGTGATGATGAAAGCACGAGTTCCTGGAAACCTGGTCTGCGGGCTCGTGCTCGCCGGCGCCGCTGCTCTCTCGGTGGCGGCGCCTCCGATTCCCTCGTCGTCGGCAGCGCCGGCGATTCCCTATGCCACCGAGCACGTGATCGCGGCGGACGATTCCCCAGCGGTCATCGCCGAGAAGGCGGCCAAGGTCTTGCCGCGGCCCAACCAGTCGGCCTGGATGCGGCTGGAGCGCACCTTCTTCCTGCACTTCGGCGTGAACACCTTCAACGAGGTGGAGTGGGGCACCGGCCGCGAAGAGCCGTCCATCTTCAACCCCAGCGAACTCGACGCGAAGCAGTGGCTGCGCGCGGTGAAGCAGCTCGACGGCAAGATGCTCGTGCTGGTGGCCAAGCACCACGACGGCTTCTCGATGTGGCCCACCCGCTATACCGCGCATTCGGCGGCCGCGAGCCCCTGGCGCGGCGGACACGGCGACCTGGTGCGCGAAGTGTCCGACGCGGCGCGCGGCGCCGGCGTGAAGCTGGGCATCTACCTGTCGCCCGCCGACCTGTACCAGCTGCGGACCAACCCGAAGAACCCGGCCGGCTACTACGGCAACAGCAGCCCGAAGCTGAAGTCCACGATTCCCACCGACCCGGCGAGCTTCAAGAGCGACCCCTCCAAGGGCCGCGCCGCGACGCCGGGCTTCAAGAGCTACAGCTACGAGGTCGACGACTACAACCGCTACTTCCTCAACCAGCTCTACGAGCTGCTCACCGAATACGGCCCGGTGCACGAGGTGTGGTTCGACGGCGCGAACCCCGACCCGAGCGTGCAGCAGACCTACGACTACGGGGCCTGGTACGACCTGATCCGCAAGTTGCAGCCCAACGCGGTGATCATGGGCAAGGGCCCCGACGTGCGCTGGGTGGGTTCGGAGAGCGGCTATGGCCGCACCACCGAGTGGAGCGTGATCCCGCTGCCCACCGCGCCCGACCAGTTCATCTGGCCCGACATGCAAGGCGGCGATCTCGGCAGCCTTGCGCAGCTGAAGGCCGGGTCGCACCTGTGGTGGTACCCGGCCGAGACCAACGTCACCATCCTCGGCAACGGCCAGTGGTTCTGGGCGCGCAGCAAGCGGCCGCGCCCGGTGACGCAACTGGTGGACATCTACTACTCGTCCATCGGCCGCAACGGCAACCTGATCCTCAACCTCTCGCCCGACAACCGCGGGCTGGTGCCTGACGACCAGGTCATGGCGCTGGGCCAGATGGCCGAGATCGTGCGCGACACCTTCGCGCGCAACCTGGCTGCAGGCGCCAAGGTGTCGGCCGACCATGCGGCGCCCAAGCACGGCGCAGCAGCGGTGCTCGATGGCTCGCTCGACACATGGTGGGAAGCGGCGCAGGGTCGCACCGGCGGCACGCTGACGCTGGCCTTGCCCAAGCTGGTGAGCTTCGACGTGGTCTCGCTGCAGGAAGCCGTGGATCGCCGCGGGCAGCGCATCGAGGCGTTCGCCATCGAGACCTGGAACGGCTCGGACTGGGTGGCGGCGAAGCAGATCACCAGTGACGCACTCACCACCGTGGGCCATCGCCGGCTCATCCGGCTCCAATCGCCAGTGACCACCGATCGCGTTCGCGTGCGCATCACGGCGGCGCGTGCGCAGCCCACGCTGGCCGAGGTGGGGCTGTACAAGCAGTCGGTCGACCTGCTGCCGCCGGCCATCGCCGACCGTGGCTCCGACGGCACGGTGAGCATCAGCCATCCCGCGGGAGGCAAGCTCGTCTACACCATCGACGGCTCGGTACCGACCGCGGGCTCGCCCGTGTACACCGCGCCGCTGGCGCTGCCGTCGAGCGGCGTGGTCAAGACCGCCCGCGTGATGCCCGATGGGCGCCTGGGCGTGATCGGCGTGCGCAACTTCGCCGGCCTGTCGCCGCGCGGCTGGAAGGTGCTGTCGGTGGACAGCGAGGAAGTCCAGCAAGGCAACAACGGCGCGGCGCTGGCCATCGACGGCGATTCCAACACCTACTGGCACACGCGCTGGAGCGCGGACTTGAAGCTGCCGCACGCGATCGCCATCGACATGGGCCAGGTGCACCGCATCGCAGGCTTCGTGTACCTGCCGCGCCAGGACGGCCTGCTCAATGGCACTGCGGAGAACTACCGCTTCGAGACCAGCGAAGACGGCGTGACGTGGAGCACCGCCGTCGATCGCGGCACCTTCTCGAACGTGCGCAACAACCCCGATCTGCAGGAGGTGCGTTTCGCGCCGGTGAAGGCGCGCTACTTCCGCTTCACGGCGCTCGACGAGGTGTGGCGCAACGGTTGGACCAGTGCGGCGGAGCTTTCCGTGATTCCCGCCGAAGGCAATTGACCGGATTTTTTGGAGTCCATGATGAACAGGAAGAAACTCTTCGTTCTTTCAGCGCTGCTTGTCAGCCTTGTGGCCGGCTGTGGCGGCGGTAGCGGTGGTGGTAGCACCGGCGGCGACACCTCGGGCACTAACGGGGGCAACAACGGCGGCGGCACGGGGCAGACAAACCCCAGCATCACTGCCGTGAACTCGACCGATTCGAGTTTCAGTGCTGCCGCCACCCCGCGGATGAACCTGCGAGCCTACTACCAGGTCACGGGCAGCAATCTGCCCAGCACCTTGTCACTGGCCGTGGCCGACTGCCTGAGCATGACGACGCTCTCGATCAGCAGCACCGAGGCGCGCTTTCAATGCATGCCCAGCAACACCGAGGGCACGAAGGCCATCACGGTCAAGAACACATCGGGTGATACGACGCTGTACAGCAGTTCGATCGCCGTGGGAGCTGCGACATCGCCGCTGCCGGTTCCAACCTACGGGTTCAACCTCGGAAACTCCCTGGAAGCCGTCTGGGGGTATTCGTACCCTGGTGCGGCGGTGTACACGACCGCGGCCAACGCCGGGTTCAACGCCGTCCGCATCCCTTGCGCCTGGGATTCCAACGCCGACCCGGTCACCCACAAGATCAATGCGGCCTACATGGCCCAGGTCAAGCTGGCGGTGGATCGCAGCATCGCCGCGGGCATGCACGTGTTCATCAACGTCCACTGGGATGGTGGATGGCTGGAGAGCCACATCGGAACCAGCGTCGACCCCGCCGTCAGCGAGAAGATCACGTCCTACTGGACGCAGATCGCCACGGAGTTCGCGGGCTATGACAACCGCCTGCTCTTCGCTGCGGCGAACGAACCCGATGTCCACGGCCTCACCGAGATGGGCACGTTGATGGCGTACTACAAGACGTTCATCGACGCGGTTCGCGCGGTCGGCGGAAAGAACACCAACCGTTGGCTGGTGCTGCAAGGGGGCGGGGACACCTCGTGGTTCACCACGTTGCCGGCCGACCCGACCCCCGGGCGCCTGATGGTGGAGTTCCACAACTACACGCCCTCCCTGTTCACGATCATTCACGACGATCAGTCGTGGGGAAGTGCGATCTGGTTCTGGGGCGCGGCCTACCACTATGCCGGCAACCCGAGCCGCAACGCCAGTGCTTGGGAAGAGGGCGCCATCGACTCAGGCTTTCAGCAGTTGAAGGAACAGTTTGTCGACAAGGGCATCCCCGTGCTGGTGGGCGAGTTCCAGGCGGCAGGCACACCGGGCCTCACCGGCGATGCAAAGGCCTGGAACACGGCGTCCACGCTTTACTGGAACAAGTACGTGCTTGATTCCGCCCATGGCCATGGCCTGAGCCCGTTCTACTGGAGCACGCCGGACGCCCCGTTCAAGTACGACACGGGTGCCATCACCAACCAGGACATCGTGTCCGTGTTGACCGGTGGCGTTGCACCGCCGCCGCCGAACGGTGCCCCCTACGCGGTGACCGGTGTGGTCGCGAAGGCTGCCGGCACGGGCCAGGTGAACTTGAGCTGGACCGCCGTCGCCGGCGCCACCAGCTACAGCATTCACCGCACCTCGCAATCCGGCAATGAAGCGGCCACGCCGTCGGTCACCGGCATCACCGGCACGTCCTACAACGACACCGGCCTCAATGACGGCACCACCTACTACTACCAGGTGGTCGCCGTGAACGGCTCCGGGTCGTCCGGGTTCTCACCGGAGGCCTACGCCACCACGACCGGCGTCAACCCGGACCCGACGAAGTTCTCGTTCGAGACCGACACGCAGCACTGGTCGGCGAGCGGCGCGCAGATCTCGGGTGTCGCCACATCCACCGTCCAGCACTACGCGGGCAAGCAGTCGCTGGCCGTGAACTTCAACGGTGCCGCCGCAGGCCAATCGTCGCTGGATTTCTCCGGTGCGATCGTGCCCGCCGGCGCCACGGTGACCTTCCACGTCTGGGTTCCCGCGGGCCATCAGATCACGACCATCGAGCCCTACATGCAGGACCACAACTGGGCCTGGACCGCGGGCTGGTACGGAAGCTTCACGGCTGGCGCCTGGAACACGCTCACGATCAAGGTGCCGTCGGGCGCGACCCCGCCGCTGCAACGGCTGGGCCTGAAGATCTCGACCGGCGCGGCGTGGACGGGCACCCTCTACGTCGACTCGATCGACTGGACCGCGCAATGAGCATGCGCGGACGGCTCCTGGCCTTCGTGATCGCCCTGTGCGCAGCAGGCAGCGGCTGGGCCGGCACCCGCGAGCGCCTGTCGCTCGATGCCGGCTGGCTGTTCCACCTCGGCGACGTGGCGGCCACGCCGGTCAAGGGCCACGGCATGAGCTACTTCAACGGCAAGACCAACGGGGCCGGCGGCGCGGCTGCTGCCGACTTCGACGATTCCGGCTGGCGCCGGCTCGACCTGCCGCACGACTGGGCGGTGGAGGCGCCGTTCGATGCCAACGAGAACGCGTCGCAAGGCTATCGGCCGCGCGGTATCGGCTGGTACCGGCGATACGTGCAGCTGCCGGTGTCCGACCGCGGTCGCCACATCGAGCTGCAGCTGGATGCCATTTCCACGCACAGCACAGTGTGGGTGAATGGCATCGTCGCCAACCGCAACTGGTCGGGCTACAACGGCCGGACCATCGACATCACGCCCTACCTGCGCTACGGCGAGGAGGTGAACACGATCGCGGTGCGTGTCGATGCCAATGCGCAGGAAGGCTGGTGGTACGAAGGCGCCGGCATGTACCGCCACACCTGGCTCGTCAAGCGCGACGCGCTGCATATCGCCACCGATGGCCTGCATGCCAACCCGGTGAAGACCGCGGGCCGCTGGAGCGTGCCGGTGGAAGTGACGCTCGAGAGCAGCGCCAAGGTCTCGCGCGATGCAGTGGTCGACGTCACGCTGATCGACCCGGCCGGCGCCGAGGTGGCGCGTGGCCGTGTGCCGGCGCGCGTGGGTGCGCTGGACACGGCGGTCGCGCGCATGAAGCTCGAGGTCCGCAACCCGCAGCCTTGGTCGCTGCAGCAGCCGCAGCTGTATCGCGTGCGCGCGGTGCTGCGTGACGGCGCGAAGGAGCTGGACAGCACCGAGGTGCACACCGGTTTTCGCACCATCCGCTTCGACGCCGACCGCGGCTTCTTCCTGAACGAACAGCCGCTGAAGCTGCAGGGCGTGGCCATCCACCAGGACCACGCCGGCGTGGGCGTCGCGGTGCCTGAGGCCATCTGGGAATTTCGTCTGCGCAAGCTCAAGGAGATGGGCGTCAACGCGATCCGCTTCGCGCACAACGCGCCGGCCGCCGAGGTGCTGGACCTGTGCGACCGCCTGGGCCTGCTCGTGATGGACGAGAACCGCAACTTCAACACCTCGCCCGAGGTGATGCAGCAGTTGCAGTGGCTGGTGCGGCGCGACCGCAACCGGCCGAGCGTGATCCTGTGGTCGATCTTCAACGAGGAGCCGCTGCAAGGCGCCGAGCCCGGTTACGAGATGGCGCGCCGCATGGTGGCGGCGGTGAAGAAGCTGGACACCACACGCCCGGTCACGGGCGCGATGCATGACGGCATCTTCGGTGAGATGAACGTCACGCAGGTGGTGGACGTGGCGGGCATCAACTACCAGACCTGGGCCTACGACCGCTTTCACAAGGACAACCCCAAGGTGCCGATGACCAGCACCGAGGACACGTCGGCCTACATGACCCGCGGCGCCTTCGAGAGCGACCGCAAGGCGCATGTGCTGGGCAGCTACGACGACGAGCCGTCGGAGTGGGGCGCCACGCACCGCCAAGCCTGGCGCGAGATCGCCAAGCGTCCGTTCATCGCCGGCAGCTTCGTGTGGACGGGCATCGACTACCGCGGCGAGCCCACGCCGTTCGAGTGGCCCAGCGCCGGCTCGTTCTTCGGCGCGATGGACCTGTGCGCCTTCCCCAAGATGGCGTTCTGGATCCACCAGGCGCACTGGGTGAAGGACCGGCCGGTGCTCAAGCTCGCGCCGCACTGGAACTGGCCGGGCCGCGAAGGCAAGCCGATCCGTGTGATGGTGGCGACCAATGCGCCGCGCGTGCGACTGCTGCTCAACGGAGTGCAGGTCGCCGAAGGCGATGTCGATCCGATCGACATGGTGACGTTCCAGGTGCCGTACGCCCCCGGCCGCCTCGAAGCTGTGGCGCTGCGCAACGGTGCCGAGATCGCTCGCGACGTGGTGGAGACCAGCGGCGCTGCGGCCCGCCTGGTGCTCACGCCCGATCGCCGCGCACTGGCAGGCGACGGTCTGGATGCGATGCCGGTCACGGTGAGCGCCGTCGATGCGCAGGGCCGTCCGGTGCCCGATGCCAACCTGGCCGTGCACTTCGAGCTGCATGGCGCGGGCAGCATCATCGGCCTGGGCAACGGCGACCCCAATTCGCACGAAGCGGAGAAGGGCAGCGAGCGCAGCCTGTTCAACGGCCTGGCGCAGGTGATCCTGCAGGCGCAGCGGGGAGGGCAGGGGCCGCTCACGCTGCGCGCCACGGTGCCCGGCCTGCAACAGGCGGTGGCGGTGCTCGACGTGCAGGCCGCGCCGGCGCCGGCCGCGGTGCCGGCGACCGAGCCCTTCACCAAGATCGGCGGTTGGCGCATCTCGCCGCCGCAGGCCGCGCGGCCGGACCCGGGCATTGCCCCGAGCCATGGCGACATGAACACCTGGGGATGGGGCGACCCGCCGATCAAGCAGGTGCCCGAAGCGCTGGCCTGGCGTGCCTACCGTGCCTCGTTCGGGCTGCGCGCCGATCGCAATGACGGCCAGGGTCGCGTGGTGTTCCGCGAGATCGCGGGCTGCGCCGAGGTGTGGATGGATGGCGTGAAGCTCGGCGAGAAGACCGAGCCCGCGCCGGGGCCGCTGTCAGTGACGCTGCCCCAGGGGGCGGGCTGGCGCACGGTGACCGTGCTGGTGCAGTCGCAGCCGGGCCAGCCTTCGGGCATCAGCGGCCGCGTCGTTGTGGAAAAGGGAGCTCGATGACACACAGGCCGTCACGCAAGACGTGGCGCCTGAAGCCCGAAGGGCAAGTCACGGCTCGTCAACGTTGGGAAATCTCATGATCAAAGCGAAGCAGTTCATCGTCCTCTCGGCGGTCCTCGCAGGCCTGCTGTCTGGATGCGGCGGTGGTGGTGGCGGCAGCAGTACCGGCACCGGCAGCACCAACGACACCGGCACGCCTGGCACGCCTGGCGCGCCTGGAACACCCGGCACGCCGGGCACCCCCGGCACGCCGGGTACCCCGGGGACCCCCGGTAACCCCAGCGACCCGGGCACGCCCACCGACCCCGGCACTTCCGGTGAGCCAGGCAACCCGGGTCCCGGCACCGCCGCAACCACCTGGACCAGCGTGAAGATCGGCGGCGGCGGCTACGTGCCGGGCCTCATCTTCCACCCGACCACGCCCAACCTGCTGTACGCGCGCACCGACATCGGCGGCGCCTACCGCTGGAACCATGCCACGTCCACGTGGATACCGATCACCGACGGCTTCAGCGGGGCCGAGGGCGGTTTCATGGGTGGCGAGAGCATCGCGCTCGACCCCAACGACGACCAGCGCATCTACATGAGCACCAGCATGTACACCTGGGCCGGCAACGGACGGATGTACATCTCCACCGACCGCGGCGACCACTGGCAGCACGTCGACCTGCCGTTCCCCGTGGGCTCCAATCAGGGCGGCCGGGCCATCGGCGAACGCATGATGGTCGACCCGAACCTGCCCTCGACGCTGTTCTACGGCTCGAGGACGAAGGGCCTGTGGAAGAGCGTGGACAACGCCAAGACATGGACACAGGTTCAGTCGCTCGCCTCGGTCACGATGACCGACGCGCAGATCAGCGCCTCTGACGGCAGCGCGAAGGGCGTCGAGCTCGTGCTGTTCGACACCTCGACCAAGGGCAGCGGCACGGCCACGTCGACGGTCTATGTCGCCATCGCGCCCGACTACACCGCCGCCGCGGGCCTGAGCTCCAACCTTTACAAGTCCACCAACGGCGGCAGCACGTGGACCCCCGTCACCACGCCGGTCACGGGCTACCACATCCCGCACATGGTCCGCGCCTCGGACGGCATGTTCTATGTCATCTTCACCCAGGGCGCGGGGCCGGGCGCGGGCGGGCCCGGCCGGCTCTACAAGTTCGACGGCAGCAACTGGACCCTGCTGAAGAGCGTGGACCCCACCCAGTGGACGAGCTTCGGCTTCAGCGGCCTGTCGGTGTACGGCTCGGGCGCGACGACGCGCATCGCGCTGGGCGTGAGCAACTCCTGGGGCAACTGGGAAGGCCAGCCCGTCGTGGCGCTGTCGGACGACGCCGGCAAGACCTGGCGCGAGATCGCCGCGATGATGCCGCACACGCCCGACGGCGGCTTCTCGGGCTGGACCGACGACGTGGAGATCGACCCCAACAACCGCGACCACATCCTCCATGTGTCCGGTGGCGGCGTCTGGTCCACCACCGACGCGTCGTCTGGCAAGCCGAGCTGGGTGTTCCTGATCAACGGCATCGAGGAGACGGCCAACCAGCACCTGGTGGCCGCGCCCGCCGGCGCGTCGTACAAGCTTCTCAACAGCTCGGGCGACGTGGGCCTGCTGGTGCACACCGACCTCACCCAAGCCCCGAGCGTGGGCCCCGGCAGCCTCAACTTCGGCACCGCCTACGCAGCCGACACGGCGTGGGCGGATCCGTCGTACATCGCGTCCATCGGGTCCACGCCTTGGGGCTCCACCGTCGCCGGCATCTATTCGCCCGATTCGGGCAAGACCTGGTCGGCCTTCGGCACCAACCACCCCAACGCCTTGGCGGAGCAGTCCGGCGAAAGCAGCATCGCAGTCACCAAGCGCAACAACGCCGTGTGGGCGGTGGCCAACTCGGTGCCGTACTACACGACCGACAGCGGCACGACCTGGACGGCCACCAACCTGCCGGCCCTCGAGCGTTTGAGCGTCAATCGCGGGTATCGCGTGGTGGCCGATCGCAAGAACGCGAACAAGGTCTATGCCTACGATTCGGGCGGCGCGTGGTGGGGCACGGACCCCAAGTTCTTCTACTCCACCGACGGCGGCCACACCTTCACGCGCAGCACGTCTGCCGTGCTGTCCTCGCTGCACAAGAACAACTTCCAGACGACCTGGATGGCCGTCAATCCGAACGCCGAAGGCGACGTGTGGGTGGCCGACGGGATCAGCCTGTACCACTCGTTGGATTCAGGCGTCACCTGGAAGCAGATCAGCGCGCTGCAGGCGGTGTGGGGCAGCAACCCCACCTGGCAGACGCCGGAGATCTTCGGTGCCACCTCGGTGGCGCTGGGCAAGCCCGCACCGGGCGCCACGTACTCGGCGGCGGTCTACGCGGTGGGCGTGATGAACGGCGTGTGGGGTCTGTATCGCTCGGACGACGGCGGCGACAACTGGTCGCGCATGAACGACGACCAGCACCAGTTCGGCGGCATGGGCAACCTCGCGGCCGACCAGAGCGTGTATGGACGCGTGTACGTGAGTGGCACGGGCCGAGGGCTTCTGTACAGCAATTGAGAGACAGGGTGTAGGCGTCGTCGGCTCCGCGCGCTGACAGGACACGGCCAGCGCGCAGCCGTGGGGCAGCCCACGGCTGCTGCATTGGGGTAATCACATGGTTAGTTCGTGCATCGTTCGAACGAAGGTGGTGAAAACACCTAAGCACGCTTGCGGCGACAGAAGCCACACTAACTCTCGAAACAACGAACGGAAGAGTCGGGTTTCTCGACAGGGAATCCTCCGTCGCTCCACATTCATCGGGTGGGGAAACAGGTTGATTTAACGATAAATCATGAAGTTAGGAGACACATAAGTGATTGATCAAATGTTCCGGCGCACTTGGCAATCGACGCTGATTGCCAGCTGCTTTTCACTGGCGGCCTGTGGTGGCGGAGGGGACGATGGCGCCACTTCCGGCGGGCGGCTTCAGAGCATCACGTTCGCCTACCCGGGTGGTGTCCAGTTGGCCTCGGGCCCCTCGACGCTGAAGGCGACGGCCGATTCCGGCCTGCCGGTGAGCTTCAGCTCGCAAACGCCGAGCACCTGCACCGTGTCCGGCGACCAGCTCACGGTCCTGGCCGCAGGCGAGTGCCTGATCGTCGCCAGCCAGCCGGGCGGCGCGTCGTCGGATGGCCAGCAATGGGCTGCCGCCGATGACACCAGCCAGCTGTTCGTCGTGCTCAAGCACCCGCAGCTGGTGACGTTCACGCCGCCGGACTACGTGCTCAGCGCGGCAACGAGCTCGGTCGAGCTCAGCGCCACGGCGGAGTCCGGGCTGCCGGTGACGTTCGCGACCACCACGCCCGCCGTCTGCTCCATCACGGGCACGACGCTCCAACTGAAGGGCAAGGGATCGTGCGCCGTCACCGCGACCCAGGCTGGCGACGGCACCTACTCCGCGCAAACGACGCAGCGCTTCATCGCCGTCGATCCGTTGATCGTGGCCGACGGCTTCACGCCGGGCACCGGTGGGCGGGGCAGTTCGAATTCGATGTCCACCAAGCAGGGCGGCGCCGTGACGGCCAATCCATGGGGCAGCCCCCTGGGCGCTGGATGGGAGTGGTGCGACGCGAACGCGGGCGGCGACTGGTGCTATCGGACCGTCTCCGCCGATGGCTCGAGCATGACCTCCGCACTGGACATTCCCGACTCCAAGTACAGCCCCGGCGGATGGCAATACAGCTTCAACCGCATCGACATCTTCGCGCCGGGCTTGTCGGGCTTCAACGGCTCCGGCGACACCACCGGCGGCCTGCAGGTGACCACCGAAAAGACGCTGGTCTTCACGCTCGGTGTGAACAAGACGCTGTTCACCTCCGGCAAGCCCATCGTCGTGCACCTGGACCTGGGCAAGAGCAATGGCAGCGGCTGCAACGTCAGGCTGAGCGCCCATCTTTGGCCTGCGGCTGCCGGGTCGGTCAGCTACGGCATCCCGCTGGGTGACTTCGCGGTCACCGATTCCTGTGGCATCTCGGGGATCACGCAGGCATCGCTGGACAACGATGTCCGCAAGGTACCGAGCCCATGGCCGACGGCGGCCAATCCCAATGCGCTCGCGCAGTACCAGGCGGCGTTGGACACGTTCAAGGATGCGCGCACGTCGGCGACGAACCTGCTGCAGACGTCCCAGATCATCAGGACGCGGTTCTGGATGATGGATGTCAACGTGGATACCAAGCCGGACCCGGCCAAGGACGTCCCCGCGCCCACGGCGGAGGAACTCAAGCTCTTCAGCTCGCGGGTGACGATCAGCGGCGCCATCACCATCCAGTAATCCAGTCAGCCTGCCCGCGAACGAGGTGCCTGTGCAGAACCACTTCAGCTGCATCGGCACCGCGGGTCGCCTCGATTCGACGACGAACGGCGACCCGTTTCGCGAGCAGAAGCTCACGCACGTCAGCACGGGGCGCTTTGGCATCCGGTGCCAAGGCGGCGGCAGTGCGGGGCGCGCCGCCAGAGAGATATCAAAGGACAACGGAGACACTCCATGAAGAATCAGTTTCGTACCACGGCCATCTATCGCGGCGTGGCCCAGCTGGCGCTGTTGAGCGCGAGCGGCGCCGTGCTGGCGCAGGCCGCACCGGAACCATCACAGACCACCCTGGACACCGTGGTCGTGACCGGGCAGCGCCAGGCGCTGCAATCGGCGCAGAAGATCAAGCAGAACGCCGAGGAAATCGTCGACTCGGTGGTGGCCGAAGAGGCCGGCAAGCTGCCCGACAAGTCGATCACCGAAGTGCTGCAGCGCGTGGTCGGCGTGAACATCCGGCGCCAGCGCTCGATCGACAACGACGCCAAGCATTTCTCGGAGGAAGGTTCGGGCATCCGGGTGCGCGGACTTGCCTGGGGCTCGTCCAACCTCAATGGCCGCGAAGTGTTTTCCGCCGGCTGGCCTGGCCGTGACCTGAGCTGGAGCGCCGTTCCCGCCGAACTGATGATCGGCGTGGACACCTACAAGAACCCGTCCGCGGAGCAGATCGAAGGCGGAGTCAGCGGCCTGGTGAACCTGCGCACGGCACTGCCTTTCGACTACGGCGGCACCAAGAGCTACGTCTCCTTCGGCAGCAACTACGAAGAACGGTCGAAGAGGGCTTCGCCCGCGCTGTCGGGCCTGTACTCGACCACCTGGGATGCCGAGTCCGGCCATTGGGGTGTGTTGATCGACCTGGCCACGAACAACTCGACCTACGAGTCCGAGAACCAGCAGGTCTCTCCTTACTTTCCGCGAAGCGACATCTCGCCCGGCCGCACGGTGTGGGTGCCCGGTGGTGCGAACTGGGGGCAGAACGTCGGCTCGTCGGACCGCAAGGGCCTCTACGGCGCGCTGCAGTGGAAGAAGAACGAGATGCAGTCGTCTCTCACGTACTTCGTCTCGGGCTCGCGCGAGGAAGACACGGGCTCGTCCGTGTACCCGGCGCTCAACGACGGGAACGTCGGCATCTCGATCTACAACGTGAAGATCGACAACCCGATCATCGACGACCGTGGCGTGGTCATGGGGGGCCGCTACAGCTATCCGTTCAGGACGCGGACGAATCCGGACGGCACGCTCAACTATGACCTCTCCGGCAAGGGAGCGAACCAATTCGTGGATGGCGGCCTCGGCATGGGCACGAGCCGCTCCTTCAACGAGCACCGGTCCGGAACGAGCGAACTGGCCTGGAACTTCAAGTGGGCCCCCAACGAGCGTTGGGCGTTCCAGAACGACGTGCAGTGGGTGCATTCCACGTTCGAGACCAAGGGTCGCGAAGTGCAGCTGGGCACGTTCCTGCCCAGCATGGACATCAATGTTCCGGCGGGCACGGGGCCGGTGCAGCTGGGCTTCGACCAGGCGACGCGGGACTTTCTCGCCAACTCGGACAACTACTACTGGAACGTGATCCAGCCCACGCAGCTGAAGGGCGACGCGAACCTGTACGCCTGGAAGGCTGACGCGAAGCTCAAGTTCGACGACCCGGTTCTGCGCGACATGCGCTTCGGCTTCCGCGCGAGCCACAAGACCTCGGTCCGCGAGCGGGCCACGTTTGCTTCGGACATCAACAGCGGCGGCTGGCAGTCGATCGCCGTGCCTTGGCAGGTCCGGCAGACGCAGACCCCTGGCCAGGAACCCGTCCCCGATCCCGGCTCCTGGCAGATCCGCAACAACTTCCCGTACCTGGGCAACCCGTCCTACAAGGAAATCGGGGCCACGGAGCAGTTCAACTTCGCGAACTTCTACCAGGGTAAGTTGGGCAACTTGCCGACTGTCGTGTTCCCCACCTACGACATGATGAAGGACTACCCGAACACCTACAACCAGTTGATGCGGCAAGTGGGCTACGTCAACTGCGTGGAGGGCTCGACGAAGAACGGTCGGACCGCAGAGCAGATTGCGAACGACTGCAAGCAGAACACCTTCGACGCCACACTGCAGTACGGCCTCAGCCCCAACAATCGCAGCGACGTCAGCGAATCCACGTTCGCTCTCTACAACACGCTGCGCTTCGGGTTCGACGACTGGGTCGTGCCGGTGGACGGCAACGTCGGCGTGCGTGCCGTCTACAGCAAGGCGATCTCGCACGGCCACATCGTCTTCAAGCCGACCTACGGCTCGAGCACGCCCCCGGACCTGCCGCTGTTCGGTTCGTTCGACGAACCGCTGGACGTGGAACACCACCATGTGGACGTGATGCCGTCGCTCAACCTGAAGTTCGACCTCATGGGCAACAACAAGCTGCTCGGCCGGATCGCGGCGGCGCGCAGCATCTACCGCCCCGGCTTCCAGCAGCTGCAGGAATCGGTGAGCCTGGACCAGAAGGTGGACGCCACCAACCACACGGTCACCTACACCGGCAGCAACTCCGGCAACGTGAAGCTCAAGCCCCTGACGGCGGACAGCTTCGACCTCGCGCTCGAGTACTACCCGCGCAATGGCCAGGCGCTCACCGCCACGCTGTTCTACAAGGACGTGAAGGACATCATCTACGACGGCCGCTACACGCGTACCTACAACAGCCTGGCCGGCAACCCGCAGGTCTTCTCGATCACCGGACCGCGCAACGCAGCACGGGCCTGGGTGCACGGCATCGAGCTGGGCGCCGAGACCTACCTCGACCACTTCGACATCCTGAAGAAGACGCTGCCGGAGTGGGCCAAGGGCTTCGGCGTGTCGGCCAACTACACCTACATCGGCAGCAGCCAGAAGTTCTACAAGGACGCCCAGGTGCAGTACTGCCCGGCCGACGGCACGATCACCAACGATGCCATGCGGCTGTACGGTTGCGACACCAACGGCATGCCGTTCGGCAAGCAGCCGCTGCCCGGCCTGACGAAGAACTCGGCCAACTTCGCGCTGCGTTACGACAAGTCCGGCTTCTCGGCTCGCCTGGCCTACAACTGGAACGCGCGCACGCTGCAGCAGATCGGCGGGCAAGGTCCGAGCGGCGGCAACGGCACCAGTGCCGATCCGGCGCGAGCTGGCGCACTGGACACGTGGTGGGGCCTGCCCAAGTGGTCGGAAGCCTACGGCCAGTGGGACGGCGGCATGTCCTACAGCTTCAACAACAAGTTGTCGATGTCGTTCAGTGTCTCCAACCTCAACAACGTGATGGTGCGCGAGACCGTCCAGCAAGGTCCTGGCTTCATGACCACGAGCTGGCGCTTCCCGGGCCGCAGCTATTACCTCAGCGGCCGATACGAGTTCTGACCGCGCCGGGGCGTTCGCCCCGGTTCATCAAGAGCTTGGCGCGGAGGGCCAACCTTGGCGGTTGGCCCGCTTTTTCGTCAGAGGCGAGTGAGTCGTCTCGCCCTCGAAACTGGGAGCACCGATGAACATCAACCGCAGGCGCCTGTTGTCCACGTCCGGGGCAGCACTGGTGCTCGCGGCTGGGGGTGGCCACACGTTTGCCGCGTCACCCGATCCAGCCTATTCCTGGCGCAACCTGCCCTTCGGCGGCGGGGGCTTCGTCAGCGGCATCGTGGTTCACCCGCAGCGGCCGGGCCTGGCCTACGTGCGCTGCGAGCGCGGTGGCGTGTACCGCCGCGACGGCCATGACCAGCCTTGGGTGCCGTTGCTCGACCACCTCGGCTGGTCGGACGCGGACCTGACCAGCGTGCTGGCCATTGCGCTGGACCCGCGCAACCCGGACCGCGTCTTTCTCGCCTGTGGCGACTCCACGGGTGAGTGGAGCCGCAAGGCGGCCATCATGGCGTCCTCTGACCGCGGCGCCAGCTGGACCTTGCATGAACAGCCCTTCCGGCTGGGCGGCAGCGAAGGCGGGCGCGGCAGCGGCGAGCGCTTGCAGGTCGACCCTCAGGACGAGCGCGTGCTGGTGCTGGGCACCACGCGCGATGGCCTGCTGAAGAGCAGCGACGGCGGCGCGAAGTTCAGCGCCCTCGGCCTGCCGGCCAAGCATGTCTCGCTGGTGCTGTTCGACCCCGCCGGCGGCGGCAAGGTCTTCTATGCGGGCGCTGTCGACCGGCCCGGCCTGTACGTCACGCGCGACGGCGGCGCCAGCTTCAAGCGCGAAGAGGGCGCGCCGGCCGAGGTGCCGCAGCGCGCCGCGTTCGCACCCGACGGCACGCTTGTCGTCAGCTTCGCGGCGGGCGGCGATTGGCCTCCCAACCCGGGGGGGCTGCGCAGCGGCAGCGTCTGGAAGCGCAGCCCCGGCGGCGCCTGGAGCGACATCACGCCGAACCGGCCCCAAGGGCGCGCCTATGGCTATGGCGCGCTCGACGTCGACCGCCAGGGCCGCATCGTCACGTCGATGCTGCTGGAGTCCTGGGACGGCAACGGCGACGAGCTCTACCTGTCCGGCGACGGCGGCGCGCACTGGACCGCACTGTCCACGCGCTCAGCGCAGGACACGCGCAATCATCCCTGGCTGGCCGCGCGGCTGGCGGGTGCCGAAGGCCTGGGGCACCAGATCGCCGCCGCGCGTTTCGACCCGGCCGATGCCGAGCACCTGATCTACGGCACGGAGTACGGCCTGTGGTCCACCGCCAACCTGGGCGCGGCGCAGCGCCAGGGCGAGCGCGTGCAATGGCGCTTCGACGTCGCGCAGATCGAACAGGCGCCGGCCCTCGCGCTGCACAGTCCGTCGGGCGGCGTGATGCTGTTCGCCGGCATGGGGCGCGGCCTGGGTGGCGGCGCCTGGGAGGATGCCGGCAAGGCACCCGACGCGGGACTGTTCCGGCCCTGCCGTGATGCAACCCCCAGCATCGATGCGGCCTGGCAAGCGCCGCGCGTCGTCGCGCGGACGATGGACGGGGGCAGCGGCGGTGCGGTGTCCATCGACGGCGGCGCGAGCTGGGCGCCTTTCGGCGCGCAAAGCCACGTGAAGGACGCGCACGGCGGGCACGTCGCCGTGTCGGCCAAGGGCGGCAGCATGGTGTGGGCACCGCCGCGGCAGCCGGCCATGTTCTCGCTCGATCGCGGCCGCAGCTGGCGCTTGTGCAAGGGCTGGCCGGAGACCCGCGACACGGATCTGGTGCCGGTGGCGGAGAAGAACGTCGAGGGCGTGTTCTACGTGCTGGACATCACGCGCGGCGAGGTGCTGGTCAGCGTCGACGCAGGCCAGTCGTTCACGCCCAGTCTCACAGGCCTGCCGACGTTGAATCCGTCGTGGCAGAGCGGCTTCATCGTCAGCGCGCCCGGCGTGCTGCGCGACCTGTGGATCGGCTTGCCCGATGCGCTGGTGCACTGCGGCGGCGTGAACGAGCCTGCGCGCACGATCAAGCGCGTCACCGGGGTCGAGCGACTGGCGCTGGGCAAGGCGGCGCCGGGTGCGACTTATCCGATCGTGTACATGGTGGGCCGGGTGATCACTTCGGTGAGCACGGAGCGCACGGGCCTGTACCGCTCCGACGACGCGGGGGCGAGTTTTTCCCTCATCGATGACCCGCGTCAGCGCTTTGGCGCAGTGATCTCCCTGGCTGCGGACCCGCTGGAATACGGTACCGTCTATGTTGGTACCCGCGGCCGCGGCGTATTCATCGGCAGGGGCCGGTGACGCCGCACCGCCGTTCAAAAACGGAGCAAAGCCATGTCGCAGAAGTTTGATCGTATCGTCGTCGTTGGAGGCGGCAGCGCCGGGTGGATGACGGCCACCGCCCTCGTCACCGGCCTGAAAGGGCGTGCCACCGTGGAGGTGGTCGAGTCCGAGGAGATCGGCATCGTCGGTGTCGGGGAAGCCACGTTCCCCTCCATCCGCGAATACAACCGGCTCGTCGGCATCGACGAAACCGAGTTCCTGCGTGCCACCAACGGCACCTACAAGCTCGGCATCCGCTTTTGCGACTGGCTGGAGATCGGGCGGGACTACTTCCACACCTTCGGCCACTTCGGCAACCTGTTCGGTTCCCAGACCCTGTGGGGCCAGCACCGGCGCATGGGCCTGGACGAGCCGCTGGGCCTGCAATGCGTGCCGACCGTGATGGCGATGAACGATCGCTTCGTCCTGCCCGGCGAACAGGCGGAGTTCAAGTACGCCTACCACTTCGACGCCGTGCAGTACGCCGCCTTCCTGCGCAAGATGGCGATGCAGCGCGGCGCGCGGCACACGCAGGGTCGCATCGCCCAGGTGACCCGGCGCGCCGATGGCGGCGTGGCCGCCTTGCAGCTGGAGGACGGGCGGCGCATCGAAGGCGACTTCTTCGTCGACTGCTCGGGCTTCCACTCGCTGCTGCTCGGGCGCACGCTGGAAGAACCTTTCGTCGACTTCAGCCACTGGCTGCCTGTGGACAGCGCCTGGGCCTGCCCGTGCGAACGCGTCGGCGAGGAGCTGGCCCCCTACACCCGCGCCACCGCGCTTGAGGGCGGATGGGCCTGGCGCATCCCGCTGCAAAGCCGCACCGGCCACGGCCATGTGTTCGCGAGCCGCTTCATCGACGCGGACCGTGCGCGCGAACAACTGCTGGCCCGTCTCGACGGTGCGCCGGTGGCCGATCCGCGCCTGCTGCGCTTCACCACCGGCCACCGCGAGCGCTTCTGGGTGAACAACGTGGTGGCGATCGGCCTGTCCTCGGGTTTCCTGGAGCCGCTGGAATCCACCAGCATCTACCTGATCCAGGACGGCATCGGCCGACTGATGTCGATGCTGACGGCCGGCCGCCCGCTCGGCGAAGACGATCGCGCATTCTTCAACGACGGCGCGACGCGGCGCTTCGCGCGCATCCGCGACTTCATCATCCTGCACTACTGCCTGACCCGCCGCCGCGACAGCGAGCTCTGGCGCCATGTGTCGAGCATGGAGCTGCCGGACACCCTGGCCTTCAAGCTCGACCTGTGGCGCCGCTTCGGCGTGCTCCACGAGTACGACGAGGAAGGCTTCGACGCCACCAGTTGGCTGGCCGTCCACGCCGGCATGGAGAACTGGCCCGAACGGGCCGACCCCGTGCTGGTGGAGATCCCGGCCGAGCGCGCGCTGAGAGCCTTGCAAGGCCGCCGCGATGCCATCGCGACCGCGGTGCAGCGCATGCCGCCACACCACATGACCCTGCAGAAGATGCTGGGCTGAATTTTTCCCCCGGAGTTTCAGACATGACAAACGAGCGAGGCCTGCAAGGTCCTCTTGCAGCGGGGCCTGGCTTTCGCCATGGCGCGCCGCTGGAATGCCCACGGTGCGCGACCGCATTGCGCGCCCAACGAGACCCGCTGCAGCGGGTGATGGCATGAAGCGGCACAACGGTTGGTACGGGCTGCTCATCGCCCTGTTCGCGACCCTGGCCGCGCCGGCTTGGGCCGGTTCGCGCGAGCGCCTCTCGCTGGACGAGGGATGGCGGTTCCTGCAAGGCGACGTGCCCTTGCCCCAGATCAAGGGCCATGGGGCCAGCTATGCCAACGCGCAGACGGGCCAGGCCGACGGGCCGCGGAACACCGACTTCGACGACTCGCAGTGGCGCCACGTCAAGCTGCCGCACGACTGGGCGGTGGAAGGCCCGTTCGACGCCGAGCAGAACCGCGGCCAGGGCTACCGGCCGCGTGGTATCGGCTGGTACCGGCGCTACTTCCAGCTGCCGGCGGCTGACATCGGGCGCCACGTCGAGCTGCAGTTCGATGCCATCGCCACGCACAGCACGGTGTGGGTGAACGGCATCGTCGTGAACCGCAACTGGTCGGGCTACAACGGCCGCTTCATCGACATCACGCCTTACTTGCGCTACGGCGAGGAGGTGAACACGATTGCCGTGCGCGTCGACGCCGAGGTGATGGAAGGCTGGTGGTACGAAGGTGCCGGCATGTACCGCCACGCGTGGCTGGTCAAGCGCGACCCGGTGCACATCGCGTCCGACGGCATTCACGCCAACCCGGTGTTCAAGAACAAGCGCTGGACGCTGCCGGTGGCGGTGGAAGTGGAAAGCAGCGCCGAGGCGTCGCGCCAGGGCGTGGTCGACGTGACGCTGCTCGACCCCTCGGGCGCCGAGGTCGCCAAGGGCCGTGCGCCGGTGCAGGTGAGCCCACTGGGCAAGGCCAGCGCGCGCATGGAACTGGCGGTGCGCAACCCGCGCCTGTGGTCGGTGGACCAGCCGCAGCTGTACCGCGTGCGCGCCGTGCTGCGCGATGGAGCCAAGGAGCTGGACAGCACCGAGGTGCACACCGGCTTCCGCACGATCCGCTTCGACGCCGCCCGCGGCTTCTTCCTGAACGACCAGCCGATGAAGCTGCAGGGCGTGGCCATCCACCAGGACCATGCCGGCGTCGGCGTGGCGGTGCCCGATTCGGTCTGGGAGTTCCGGCTACGGCAGCTGAAGTCGATGGGCGTCAACGCCATCCGCTTCGCGCACAACGCGCCGGCCGCCGAGGTGCTGGACCTGTGCGACCGACTGGGCCTGATGGTCATGGACGAGAACCGCGTCTTCAATCCGTCGCCCGACTATCTGCCGCAACTGCAATGGCTGGTGCGGCGCTACCGCAACCGTCCGAGCGTGATCCTCTGGTCGCTGTTCAACGAAGAGCAGTTGCAGGGCTCGCGCGTCGGCTACGAGATCGCGCGCCGCATGGTCTCGGCGGTCAAGGCGCTGGACCCGACGCGCCCGATCACGGCGGCCATGCACCACGGCCTGTTCAACGAGAAGAATGCGTCGCAGCTGCTCGACGTGGCCGGCATCAACTACCAGGTCTGGGAGTACGACCACTTCCACAAGGAGTTCCCGAACAAGCCGGTGATGAGCTCCGAGGACACGTCGGCCCTCATGTCGCGCGGCGAGTACAAGACCGACTGGGACAAGCACCTGATCGCCAGCTACGACGACGACGCGGTGGGCTGGGGCAAGACGCAGCGCGAGAGCTGGAAGCTCATCAACGAGCGGCCGTTCCTGGCCGGCGGCTTCATTTGGACCGGTCTTGACTATCGGGGCGAGCCCACGCCGCACAACTGGCCCAGCGTGAGCTCGTTCTTCGGCATCATGGACCTCTGCGCCTTCCCGAAGAACGCGTTCTACATCCGCCAGGCGCTGTGGCTGAAGGACCGCACGGTGGTGAAGGTCATGCCGCACTGGAACTGGCCCGGCCGCGAAGGCCAGGACGTGATGGTGCGTGTGGCAACCAACGCCCCGCGCGTGCGCGTGCTGCTCAACGGCAAGGTGGTCGGCGAGAAGGACGCCGACCGCTATGAGATGGCGAGCTTCCAGGTGCCCTATGCACCCGGCAAGCTGGAGGCGGTGGCGCTGCGCGACGGCAAGGAGATCGGCCGCGACGGCGTCGAGACCAGCGGCGCTCCGGCGCGATTGGTGCTTACGCCCGACCGCATGGCGCTCGCCGGCAACGGCCAGGACGCCGTGCCGGTGACGGTGAGCGCGGTCGATGCGCAAGGCCGCCCGGTGCCCACGGCCAACCTGCTCGCTCACTTCGAGATCGAGGGTGCTGGCGCGATCATCGGCGTCGGCAACGGCGACGCGAACTCGCACGAGTCCGAGAAGGCACCCGAGCGCAAGCTCTACAACGGCCTGGCCCAGGTCATCGTGCAGAGCAACCGCGGCGGCCAGGGCACGCTGAAGCTGCGCGCCAAGGCCGAGGGCCTGCAGTCCGCCGAGGTGGTGCTGGCCTTGCAGGCCGGGGTCATTCCCGCGGTGGCCGAGGCCCAGCCGGTGGTCAAGCTCGCGCCCTGGCGCATCTCGCCGGCGCAGGCCGAGCGGCCCGACCCGAACCTCATGCTCGCCGACAACGACATGAACAGCTGGGGCTGGGGCGAGCCGCCGCTGAAGCAGGCACCCGAAGCGCAGCGATGGCGCACCTACCGCGCGACTTTCGCCTTGCGCGCAGACCGCAACGATGGCCGCGCCCACCTGGTCTTCCGCGAGATCGCCGGCCGGGCCGAAGTGTGGCTCGACGGCGTGAAGCTGGGCGAGAAGACCTCGCCTGAACCGGGCCCGATGACGGTGCCAGTGGCCAAGGGCGCGCCGTGGCGCACGCTCACCGTGCTGGTGGAATCGCAGCCGGGGCAGTCCTCGGGCGTCATCGGGCCCGTGCTGGTGGAGCCGGGAGCCCCGTGAAGGCGAGGGCGCTTCTGGTCGTGCCTCTGCTCGTGCTGGCGTTCGCAGCGGGCGGCGCGGGCGCGGCTGCGCGAGCCGTCAGCGTGACCGTCAAGGATGGCAAGTCCTTGGCGGCAGCCCTGCAGCGGGCGCACGCGGACCCGCGCATCCGGCACATCCAGCTCGCGAGTGGCACCTACGAGTTGGCGGCGCCGGTGGTCATCGACGAGGCGCTGTCGGGCACCGCCGACGACCCGTTCGTGCTGGCCGCGGCGCCCGGTGCTCGGGCCGTGCTGACAGGTGCCACCCGCCTGCCCGCGCTGCGCTGGGAGCCATGGAAGGGCGGCGTGTGGCGCGCCCGTCATGCCGGCGCGTCGTTCCAGCGCCTGTGGCTTGGGCCGCAGATGCTGGTGCGTGCCCGATACCCTGATTTCGACCCGGCGAGGCCGGGGTTCGGCGGCTCGGCCGATGCCACGGCGCCCGAACGCGTGGCACGTTGGCACGACCCTGCCGGCGCGGTGCTGCATGCCCTGCACGGCAACCGCTGGGGAGGCGTGCAGGTGCCCATCCTCGGCAAGAAACCTGATGGCAGCCTCGCGTACGGGGCGCAGGTCGGCAACAACCGCGTGATGCCGCCGAGCGAGCAGGACCGCTTCGTCGAGAACGTGCTGGAGGAACTCGACGCCCCGGGCGAGTGGTTCCACGATCGCCAGCAAGGCTGGCTCTACTTCAAGCCGCTCGCCGGTGCGCGGCCGCCGGCACAGGGCTTTCGCGCGAGTGCGCACGAGGCCTTGATCCGCATCGAAGGACGTGCCGTAGCGGTGCAACACGTGCGCGTGCGCAACCTGCAGTTCAAGGAGACCGAGCCGACCTTCCTGAAGGCCGTCGAGCCCTTGCTGCGCTCGGACTGGAAGTTCTACCGCGTCGGCGCGGTGACGATCGAGAACGCGGCCGACGTGCGCGTCGAGGATTCGGACTTCACCGAACTCGGCGGCCACGCCGTGGTGGTGAGCGGCCGCGCGCAGCAGGTGGCCATTGCTGGCAACCACATCCATGCAATCGGCGGCACCGCGGTGGCCTTCGTGGGCCGGCCCGAGGCGGTCCGCTCGCCGCTGTTCGAGTACTACGAGCGGCTCGACGTCGCCGCGATCGATCCGGCACCCGGCCCGGCGTCCGATGCGTACCCGAAGGATTCGCAAGCCAGCGACAACCTGATCCACGACATCGGCCAGATCGACAGGCAGGCCACCGGCGTGCAAATCTCGATGGCGGCGCGCATCACCATCGACCACAACTCGATCTACCGCATGCCGCGCGCCGGCATCAACATCGGCGACGGCAATTGGGGCGGGCACCGCATCACCCACAACGACGTCTTCGACACCGTGCTGCTCACCGGCGACCACGGTGCATTCAACAGCTGGGGCCGCGACCGCTACTGGCACCCCGACCGCGCCGAGATGGACCGCCGGGTGGCGGCACATCCGGAGCTGCCGCTGCTGGACGCCGTCGAGCCCATCGTGATGAAGCGCAACCGCTTCCGCTGTGACCACGGCTGGGACATCGATCTGGACGACGGCGCCTCCAACTACGTCATCGAAGAGAACCTGCTGCTGGCCGGCGGCTTGAAGCTGCGCGAGGGCTTCGCGCGCATCGTGCGCAACAACATCCTCGTCAACAACACCTTCCATCCGCACGTGTGGTTCGACGACAGCGGCGACGTGTTCGAGTCCAACGTCGTGATGGCGCCGTACCAGCCTGTGGAGATCCGGCGCTGGGGTCGCAGCGTGAACCGCAACCTGTTCATGGCGAGGTCCGACCTCTCGCAGGCGCAGGCCGGCGGCAGCGATGCGGCATCGGTCGCTGGCGATCCGCGCTTTGCCGCGCCCGCACAGGGCGACTACACGGTCGGCAACGCATCGCTGGTTGCGCAGGTGGGCTTCGTCAACTTCCCGATGGACGATTTCGGCGTTCGCCCCGCGCGGCTGAAGGCGCTCGCGCAGCGGCCCGCATTCCCGGTGCCTGCGGCGCGCGGGCAGGGCGGGGCGCAGCAGAGTGTCGTGGCGCTGCAAGGGATGAAGCTCAAGACGGTGGCAACGCTCGGCGAGCAGTCGGCGGCGGGGCTGGGCTCCATCGCCGGTGTGCTGGTGCTGGCGATCGACGCCGAAAGCCCCGGCGAGGCTGCGGGCTTCAAGCCGCGCGACGTGATCATCGGCAGAGCCCGCGATGCGCAGGGTGCGTTCGATCCGATCGACGACGTGGCGTCGCTGCAGGCGATGCTGGCCACGGAGCGCGACCTCGACTTTGTCGTGGTGCGCAACCAGGCCCGGATCGTCCTGCGATGGTCGCATCAGGCGAAGCACTCCATAGGTGTTTCTGCCAACTATATTAGTTCGAAAGACGAACTAATATAGGGCCAATCGCCTGTTGCCTTCGGCGCGCCCCCATCCATGCGATGACGAGGGCTTGGCCGCCGCCGGCTGTCTTGACCAGATGTTAGGTTGAATCCAGGAACCCCGATGACCTTGAGAAAGACGATCCTGACCCTCGCGCTGGCGTGTGCCGCGTTGAGCCCCTTGGCCGCCCACGCGCAAAGCGCCGACGGCCGCACCGACTGGCCCGGCGCGGGCCAGCTCTTCGTCGGCACGAACTACCAGTCGTTCGATCGCACGCGCGAGCAGATCCCGCGCGACATCGAGCGCATGAAGCAGGCCGGCATGAAGGTCGTGCGCATGGGCGACCTGGCATGGGATTCGTTCGAGCCCGCCGAAGGCAAGTTCGATTTCAAGACCTTCGACTGGGTGATGGACCAGATGGCGGCCGCCGGCCTGAAGGTCATCCTGGACATTCCGGGCCAGCCGGCGCCGATCTGGCTGCACAAGAAGTACCCGGGCGTGGACGTGGTGAACGAGAAGGGCAACCGGCTCGACCCCGTCGAGCGCTACATGGACAACACCAGCGACCCGAACTACCGGCGCCTGCTGGTGCGCCTGGCCGACACGATGACCAAGCGCTACGCCAAGCATCCGGCGCTGTTCGCCATCGGCTACAACAACGAGAGCGGCAACGGCATGGTGTCGTACTCCGAGGCCGACCGCCTTCGCTTCATCGGCTGGCTCAAGAAGAAGTACGGCACGGTCGACGCGCTGAACAAGGCCTGGGCCACGCAGCGCTGGTCGCGCCACATGAACACCTGGGACGAGGTGCGCCTGCCCTACATCGAAGGCCCCGGCCCCTACGAGCGCTATCTGGACATGCGGCGCTTCTGGTCCGAGCAGACCATCGAGGTGCTCGAATCGCTGGAGGCGGTGCGCAAGAAGAACGTGCCCGACAAGCCCGCCATCTCCAACCTCTGGGACAGCGCCTGGCGCAAGGGCTTCGATTACCTCGCCACTTACCGCCACTACGTGAGCTATGGTGCGATGGGCTTCTACCCGGGCGACCCGCTCGGCGCCGCGTTCGAGTCGACCATGATGCGCGCCGGCATGAACTCGCCCATCTGGTTCAACGAGTTCACCGCCGGCGGCCCCGGCTACTACGGCACCAAGGGCCGCTCGCGCATGTGGGCCCACTTCGGCCTGCTGATGGGTGCCCAGGCGGTGATGCCCTGGACCTGGCACAGCCACCACGGCGGCGAGGAGCAGGCACTGTTCGGCCTGATCGACCATGACGACCGCGCGTCGTGGAAGTTGGACGAGTTCGCCACCATCGCCAAGGAGTTCGGCACGCTGGAGAAGCTGGGCTTCCCGCGCCTGCAACAGCCCAAGGTGGCCATTGCCTACTCGTTCGACAACATCATCGCGACCAACCTTCCGAAGGAAGGCATGTCCAACACCGTGCGGCCTTACGTGAACCCCGGCTACATGAAGCAGGCGCACAACGCCTACGAGCCGCTGTTCAAGGACAACATCGACGTGTCGGTCATCCACATCGGCCACGAGGACCTGAGCCGCTACAAGCTCGTCATCGTGCCCGGGATGTACCTGCTCGATGCAGCCTCCACCGCCAACCTGCGCAAGTTCGTGGCCGAAGGCGGCACGGTGATCATGACCGCGCAGTCGGCCAAGGTGAACGACCACAACCAGTGGCACGACACGCCGCTGCCCGGCGGGCTGACCGACGTGTTCGGGCTGCGCACCAACGCGTTCTACAACGCCGGCCAGCTGCAGACCACGATCGCGGGCGAAGAGGTGAAGGCCGATCTCGGCGCCTTCGAGGTGCTGGAGCCTTCCACTGCCGAGGTGCTGGCGCGCTTCGCCAACGTCGACGGACAAACGCCTGCCGTGACGGTCAACCGCTTCGGCAAGGGCAGGGCGATCTACGTCGCCACGGCCGCGCATCCGCAACTGATGCGGCCGCTGTACCGGCAGCTCTACGCGAGCCTCGGGCTGGAGGCGGGGCCGAAGACGCCCGACGGCGTGTATGCGCGTGTCGTCGATGGACGCACTCTCTATGTCAACACCACCGGCGATGCCAAGGACGTGGCCATCGAGGGCGCGATGAAGGGTGTGCTCTCCGGCAAGCGCTGGACGGGCACCATGCGTCTGGAGCCGATGGGCGCGGACCTTCTGGAGCGTTGAACTCATGAAACTGCTCATGACTGCTGCACTCGCCCTTGCCGCCGCCGGCGCGGCGCCTGCCCAGACCATCGAGGCCCGGCTCACCGTCGCTCAGGAAGCCGCCGGTCCGCGCATCGAGCCCACCGTCTACGGCCACTTCGTCGAACACCTGGGCTCCGGCGTCTACGGCGGGCTGTGGGTCGGACCGGAGTCGGACATCCCCAACACACGCGGCTGGCGCAACGACGTCGTGCAGTCGCTGCGCCGCATCGGCGTGCCGGTGATGCGTTGGCCCGGCGGCTGCTTCGCCGACGACTACGACTGGCGCGACGGCATCGGCGACCCGGCCCAGCGGCCGAAGCGCCCCAACCGCTGGTGGGGCGGCGTGGACACCAACCGCGTCGGCACGCACGAGTTCATGGACCTGGCCGAGCAGCTGGGCAGCGAGGCCTACATCGCCGGCAACATGGGCTCGATGCCGCCGCGGGCGATGAGCCAGTGGCTGGAGTACATGACCGCCGACAGCAACTCCACGCTTGCCGACGAGCGCCGCCGCAACGGCCGCGACAAGCCCTGGAAGCTGAAGTACTTCGGCGTCGGCAACGAGAGCTGGGGCTGCGGCGGCAACATGCGCGCCGAATTCCAGGCCGACATGCACAAGCGCTACGCCACCTTCCTGTCGGCGCCCGACCTCGTGCGCGTGGCGTCCGGCGACGGCCAGGGCGACGACCGCCTGGTCGACGTGCTGATGGAGCGCGCCGGCTGGCAGATGGAGGCGTTCACGCTGCACTACTACACGATGCCGATGGAGGGGCAGAAGAAGCTGCCCGCCCTTGGATTCGACACGGTGGCCTGGGCGAAGACGCTCAAGAACGCGCTCGGCATCGAGGACCGCATCGTCGCCGTGTCGCGCATCATGGACAAGCACGATGCCGCCAAGCGGGTGGCGCTGTACGTCGACGAGTGGGGCACCTGGTTCGAGGGCGAGCCGGGCAAGAGCGCGCTGTACCAGCAGAGTTCGCTGCGTGATGCGATGGTGGCGGCGCTGTCGTTCAACGTCTTCCACCGCCACACCGACCGCGTGAAGATGGCCAACATCGCGCAGATGGTGAACGTGCTGCAGGCGCTGGCGCTGACCGACGGCCCGCGCATGGTGCTCACGCCCACCTACCACGTGTTCGACCTGTACCAGCCGTTCAAGGGCGCCACGCCCTTGGCGGCCAAGCTGGACGCGCCGCGCTGGCGCTCGGGCGACGTCGAACTGCCGTCGGTGGAAACGAGCGTGGCGCGCGCCGCCGACGGCAGCACGCTGCTGGCGCTGGTCAACCTCGACCCCGCGCGCCCGGCCCGCGTGGCGACCAACCTGAAGGGCCAGGCCAGTGGCCGCATGCTGACGGCCGCCACGATGGATGCCCACAACACCTTCGCACAGCCGCGGGCCGTCGTGCCCGCGCCCTACACCGCCCGCGCCGGCGCCCAAGGGCTGGTGCTCGATGTGCCGCCGAAGACGATCGTCGTCGTCAGCGTGCGCTGAGCCCGCGCCGCCCATCCGCTTCGACACCTTCTGATTGGACCCATGTCTATGCAAGCCATCAAACTCCCGTCGGCCGGCACCTGGAGTCGCCGTTCCTTCCTGCGCACCGCTGCAGCGGCCGGCACCGTGGGCCTGCACGCCGCGCATGCCGCGCCGGCCACCTTCACCCCCACATGGGACTCGCTGGTCGACGGCTACCGCACGCCAGACTGGTTCCGCGACGCCAAGTTCGGCATCTGGGCGCACTGGAGCGCGCAATGCGTGCCCGAGATGGGCGACTGGTACGCGCGCCACATGTACCTGCAGGGCAACTGGCAGTACGACCATCACCTGAAGACCTACGGCCACCCGACCAAGGTGGGCTTCATGGAGATGCAGAACCGCTGGAAGGCCGAGAACTGGAACCCCGACGCACTGCTCGACCTGTACGTGAAGGCCGGCGCCAAGTACTTCGTGGCGCTTGCCAACCACCACGACAACTTCGACGCGTATGACTCCAAGTACCACGGCTGGAACAGCGTGCGCGTCGGCCCCAAGCGCGACATCGTCGGCACCTGGGCCAAGGCGGCACGCGCGCGCGGCCTGCGCTTTGGCGTCAGCAACCATTCGGCGCACTCGTGGCATTGGCTGCAGACCGCCTATGGCTACGACCCCGAAGGCCCGCTCGCCGGCCAGCGTTACGACGCCTACCGGCTCACCAAGGCCGACGGCCGCGGCAAGTGGTGGGAGGGCCTGGACCCGCAGGAGCTCTACACCGGCCGCAACATGGTGATCCCAGACGGCTTCTCCACCGCGCGCAGCGCCAACGAGTGGCACGACCAGAACGACCGCCAATGGGACGAGAAGGCGCCGCTGCACAACCCGGCGTTCACGCGACAGTGGTTCCTGCGCTGCCGCGACCTCATCGACAGCTACCGCCCGGACCTCGTCTACTTCGACAACTCCGGCCTGCCGCTCGGCCAGGCCGGGCTGGACATCACCGCCCACTACTACAACGCCAGCATGGCCTGGCACGGCGGCAAGCTGGAGGCGGTGGTCAACGGCAAGGGGCTGCAGCCGGAGCGCCGCGCGGCCATCGTGGAAGACGTCGAGCGCGGTTTTCGCGAAGGCATCGAGCCGCTGCCTTGGCAGACCGACACCTGCCTGGGCGACTGGCACTACAACCGCTCGATCTTCGACAACCACCGCTACAAGGACGCGACGACGGTCATCCATCGCCTGTGCGACATCGTCTCCAAGAACGGCAACCTGCTGCTGTCGGTGCCGGTGCGCGGCGACGGCACCATCGATGCCGACGAACGCAAGGTGCTGGAAGACATCGCCGCCTGGATGGGGCGCAACGCCGAGGCCATCCACGGCACGCGGCCGTGGCGCAGCTACGGCGAAGGGCCCACGCGCGTGGCCGGCGGCATGTTCAGCGAGAGCTCGTCGCAGCCGCTCACCGCCGAGGACATCCGCTTCACGACCAAGGGCGGCGCGCTGTACGCGATTGCCCTGGGCTGGCCGAAGAGCGGGGTCCTGCGCATCAACGCGCTGGCCGAAGGGTCGGCGCTGGTGCCCGGTTCGATCGACCGCGTGGAGGCGCTGGGCGCCGGCGACAGCCTGCCGTTCAAGCGCAGCAGCAAGGGGCTGGAGGTGCGGCTGCCCGAAGGCTTGGCCGGCGCACCGGCCGTGGTGCTCAAGATCCGCGGCGGGGGTCTCGTTTGAAGACGCGTTCCGCCGTCGCGGTCGCCGCACAGGGAGGGCGATGAAACCGCACCTCCATGGGAGCGAGAGCCGTGGCTGACATCGCGCGCAGACACCTGCTCGCCTGCGGCGCCGCACTGGCCGGCAGTGCGGTGATTCCGGCGGCCGCCTGGGCGAGCGATGCCCAGGCCGTGCCCAGCGCCTTGGATGCCGCGGGCCAGATGCAAGCCCTGCCGATGCCGTCGGGCGCTGGCGGCTTTGCCTGGCAGCGCGTGGCGTCCGGCGTGCAATATCGAGTCGGCGCGGTCACCAAGAGCGTGATCTTCTATGGCCCGAGCATCGTCCGAGTCTGCGCGCACGGTGGGCGCAGCCACACCGCGCAGCCGAGCCTCGCGGTGGTCGCCGCGCCGCAGTCGCTCGCGCTGAACGTGAACGAATCGGCCGACACGCTGACGATCGACAGCGAGGCGCTGCGCATCACCGTGGACAAGCGCTCCGGCGTGCTGGCGTTTCACCGGCCCGATGGATCGGTCGTGGTGCGCGAACGCGAGCCTGCCGCGATCGACGAGGTGCGCATCTCCGGCGAGCCGAGCTACGCGATCAGCCAGAGCTTCGCGCTCGCGCCCGACGAATCGCTGTACGGCCTCGGCCAGTACGACCAGCCCCACATGGACTACCGCGGCCGCGAGGTGCTGCTGGTGCAGACCAACATCGGCATCGTCGTGCCCTTCATGGTGTCAACACGGCGCTGGGGCGTGCTGTGGGACGTGTATTCGAAGGGCACCTTCGCCGACGGCCCCCAGGGTGCGCGCTTCGCGTTCGAGAGCGCACCCGCAGGCGTGGACTATTACCTCGTGGCCGGCGACACGATGGACGGCGTGGTCTCCGGCTACCGCCACCTCACCGGCGCGGCGCCGATGTTGCCCCGCTGGGCCTTCGGCCTCTTCATGAGCAAGGAGCGCTACGCCACGCAGCAGCGTCTGCTCGAGGTGGTGCGGCGCTTTCGTGCCGAGCGTTTCCCGCTCGACACCATCGTGCAGGACTGGCAGTACTGGGGCGGTGACAAGGACGGCACCTGGAGCGGCATGACCTGGGATCGCGAGCGCTATCCCGACCCGGCGGGCCTCACGCGCACGCTGCACGACGAGCTGCACACGCGGCTGATGGTGTCGATCTGGCCTTCGGTGGGCAACGACACCGCGCTCGCCCATGAGCTGGATGCCAAGGGCCTGCGCTTCGAACCGCTGCACTGGATCTCGGGCCGCGCGCGCATCTACGACGCCTTCAGCGACGAAGGCCGCGCCATCTACTTCAAGCACGTCAAGAAAGGCCTGCTGGACGTCGGCGTCGATGCGCTGTGGATGGACGGCACCGAGGTGGAGGTGGGCGGGGCCTGCCACGACCCGGCGCAGGTGGAAGCCGACATCAAGCGCCTCGGGCGCAACGCGATGGGCGACTTCACGCGCTACCTCAATCCCTACAGCCTGCTCACCACGCGCGGCGTCTACGAAGGCCAGCGCACGGCATCGGACAAACGCGTGTTCACGCTCACGCGTTCGGCCTGGGCCGGCCAGCAGCGCTATGCGGCGCTGCCGTGGTCGGGGGACACGACGGCGAGCTGGGGCACGCTGCGCGCGCAGATTGCCGGCGGCCTGAACGTGGCGATGGCCGGCCTGCCCTACTGGACGCAAGACACCGGCGGCTTCTTCGTCAATGCACCCGGCGGCGAGCGCGACCCGGCGTACCGCGAGCTCTTCGCGCGCTGGCACCAGTTCGCCATCTTCAATCCGGTCTACCGCATCCACGGCACGCAGATCGAGCGCGAGCCCTACGTGTTCAAGGCGCTGGACCCGGCCGTCTACCGCTCGCTGCAACGTGCCGCCGAGCTGCGCTACCGGCTGCTGCCTTATCTCTACAGCCTGGCCTGGCGCAGCACGCACGAGGGCTACACGATGATGCGTGGCCTGGCGATGGACTTCCCGGACCAGCCCGCGCTGCGCCGCGTGGACGATACCTACATGTTCGGCCCCGCCTTCCTGGTGCAGCCGATCACGCGGCCGATGTTCCATGCGGAACTGCCGCCCGCGCCCACGGTGCCTGCAGCACAGCTGCGCACGCCGGACGGCAAGCCGGGGTTGGCGCTGGAGTACTTCGAGGGCGTGAACTTCGACAAGCCGGCCAGCCGCACGGTGGACGCCGAAGTCGATCACCGCTGGCCCGGCCCGCCGCTGGCCAACCCGCCGCCAGGGCTGGACCGGCTGGACCGCTTCTCGGCGCGTTGGCAGGGCCAGCTGGTGGCCGTTGAAAGCGGCGAGCATGAGATCGGCGTCGAAGGCGACGACGGCTTCCGCCTCTGGCTGGACGACAGGCTCGTGGTCGAGGATTGGGCAGATGCCGCCGCGCGCTATCGCAGCACGCGCATCGCCTTGCATGCCGGCCAGGCCGTGCGGCTGCGCATCGACTACTACCAGAACGGCGGCGACCGCGCGTTGCGGCTGGCCTGGCGCCCACCCTCCGAGCTGCGGGCCCTGTCCACGCGCCGGCTCGACCCCCGGCAATCCACGCTGCTGCCCACGGGCAGCGACTGGTACGACTTCTGGACGGGCCGGCGCCATGCAGGCGGGCGCAGTGTCGTGCGGGCTTACCCCATCGATGAATTCCCGCTGTTCGTGCGCGCAGGCGCCGTGGTACCTCTCGGGCCGGTGCTTCAGTACACGGATGAGTTGCCCGAGGCGCCATTCGAGATCCGCGTCTATCCGGGGGCCGACGGAAGCTTCGTGCTGTACGAGGACGACGGCGCCACCTACCGCTACGAGTCCGGCGAGCGCGCCACCGTGGCACTGACCTGGGACGATGCCCGGCGCGAACTGCGCATTGGTGCGCGTGAAGGGCGCTTCCCGGGAATGACTGCGCGGCGTACGCTGCGCATCCGTTTGATGGAGGCCGCGCCAAGCGGCCGCGTTCAGGAAAAGACCCTGCGCTACGCCGGCGCATCGGTCAACGTGCGATTCGATCGCAAAAACCCACCACTGGCGAACAGGAGACTGTCATGAAGAACTTCCCACTGCATTTGCTCGCCGCCGCGATCGTCGGCGTGTCGTCGTTCGCGGCCCACGCCCAGACCGTCGGCGTGAGCTGGTCGAACTTCCAGGAGGAGCGCTGGAAGACCGACGAGAAGGCCATCAAGGACCAGCTCGCCAAGTCGGGCGCGACCTACGTGAGCGCCGATGCCGGCGGTTCGCCCGAGAAGCAACTGGGCGACATTGACAGCCTGATCGCCAAGGGCGCGAAGGCGCTGATCGTGCTGGCGATGGACAAGGACGCCATCCAGCCGGCCATCGCCAAGGCGAAGGCGCGCAACATCCCGGTCATCGCCTATGACCGCCTGATCGAGGCGCCGGGCGTGTTCTACATCACCTTCGACAACAAGGAAGTGGGCCGCATGCAGGCGCGTGGCGTGTTCGCCGCCAAGCCGAAGGGCAACTACGTGATGATCAAGGGCTCGCCCACCGACCCGAACGCCGACTTCCTGCGCGCCGGCCAGCAAGAGGTGCTGGACGCCGCCATCAAGAAAGGTGACATCAAGATCGTGGGCGAGGAGTACACCGAAGGCTGGAAGCCTGAAGTTGCCCAGCGCAACATGGAGCAGATCCTCACGCGCAACGGCGGCAAGGTCGACGCTGTCGTGGCGTCCAACGACGGCACCGCTGGCGGCGTGGTGGCAGCACTCGCGGCCCGCGGCCTGAAGGGCGTGCCCGTGTCGGGCCAGGACGGCGACCATGCCGCTCTGAACCGCGTCGCGCTGGGCACGCAGACCGTGTCGGTGTGGAAGGACGCGCGCGACCTCGGCCGCGAGGCAGCCTCCGCGGCGCTCGCCATGGCCTCGGGCAAGGCAGTGCCCAATGCAGTGAAGTGGTCCGGCGGCGAGAAGAAGCTCACCATGGACGCGATGTTCCTCAAGGCGGTGCCCATCACCCGCGCCAACCTGGACGTGGTGATCAAGGCGGGCCACATCAGCAAGGAAGAGGTCTGCAAGGGCGTGAACGCGTCCGACGCGCCGCCGGCTTGCAAGTGACGAAATGCTGAGTCGCTTTCAGATCAGTGCGCTGGACCTGCGCCTGTCCATCATGGCGGGCGTGCTGGTGACGATGGCCGTGGTGTTCCACCTGCTCAGCGGGCAGTTCATCACGGCCGAGAACCTGTACAACATCGCGCAGCAGACCGCGGTGGTCGGCATCATCGCCACGGCGATGGCGCTGGTCATCGTGGCACGGCACATCGACTTGTCGGTGGGCTCGGCGATGGGCCTGGTGGGCGTGCTCATCGCCTGGCTGATGTACACGAAGGGCTGGCACTGGGTGCCGGCCAGCGTGGCCGGCCTGGCGGTGGCGCTCGCCGTGGGGCTGTACCAGGGCTGGCTCGTCGCAGGGCTCGGGGTGGCGTCGTTCGTCGTCACCCTGGGCGGGCTGATGTCGCTGCGCGGCGCGGCCTTCTTGGTCGCGTCAGGCAAGACGCAGCCGGTCGCCGATCCGGTGTTCCTGATGCTGGGTGGCGGCCTGGACGGCGCCATCGGGCCGCGCCTGAGCGTGCTGATGGCGCTGGCGCTGTCGGCGTGGCTCATCGCGCGCACGCTGCAGCGGCGGCGCCAGCAGCGCGGGCACGGGTTGACGGCGCGGCCGCTGTGGTTCGACGCGGCGGTGACGCTGTCGTTGTGCGCGGCGGCGATCGTTTTCGCGCTGGCGATGAGTGCCTACCGCATCGGCGACAAACCGGAAGGGCAGGGCATTCCCGTGCCCGTGCTGGTGTGGGCGGTGGTGGTGATGGTGGTGTCGTTCATCGTGAACCGCACGCGCTTCGGCCGCTACGTCTATGCCATCGGGGGCAACCCCGAGGCGGCGCTGCTGGTCGGCATTCCGGTGCGGCGCGTGATGCTGCAGCTCTTCCTCTTGTTGGCAACGCTCGTCACGGTGGCGTCGATCGTCGCGGTGGCGCGGCTGAACGCCGGCACCAACTCGCTGGGCACCAACCAGGAGCTGTACGTCATCGCAGCCGCGGTGATCGGCGGCGTGGCGCTGTCCGGCGGCAGCGGCACGGTGCTCGGCACGGTGCTCGGTGCCTTGGTGATCCAGTTCCTCGAAAGCGGATTGCTGCTGCTCGACGTGGACATCGGCTGGCGCATGGTGATCGTGGGCCAGGTGCTGATTGCGGCGGTCGTCTTCGACGTGCTGTTCCGCCGCGCAACCGGGGAGCGCGTGGCATGACCGACGCTTTGGTATCGCTGCATGGTGTGAGCAAGGCCTTCGGCGGCGTGCACGCGGTCGAGAACGTGAGCGTGGCCGTCCACCCCGGCGAGGTGCTCGCGCTGCTGGGCCACAACGGCGCGGGCAAGTCCACGCTGATGAAGGTGCTGGCGGGCGCGTATCCGCTGGACACCGGCGAGATCCGCATGGGCGGCAGCGCGGTGGAGATACGCAGCCCGGTCGATGCGCAGGCGCTGGGCATCGAGACGATCTACCAGACGCTTGCGCTGGCCGACAACCTCGATGCGGTGAGCAACCTGTTCCTCGGCCGCGAACTGCTCACGCGCTACGGCACGCTGGACGACTATGCGATGGAATCGGCGGCGCGCGAGGTGTTTCGCAAGCTCAACCCGAACTTCCAGAACATCCGCGTGCCGGTGCGTTCGTTGTCGGGTGGCCAGCGGCAGGTGGTGGCGATCTCGCGCGCGCTGTACTTCAACGCCCGCGTGCTCATCATGGACGAGCCGTGCGCGGCACTCGGCCCCGAGGAGACGCGCATGGTGCACGACCTGGTGCGCACGTTGAAGGCGCAGGGCGTGGGCATCATCCTGATCTCGCACGACATGCCCGACGTGTTCGCGCTGAGCGACCGCCTGTGCGTGATGAAGAACGGCCGCACGGTGGGCACCTTCCGCACGGCCGATGTCGATGAAGACGCCGTGCTGGGAATGATCATCGCGGGCCGGCTGCCTTCGGGCTTGGAGTCCTGCACGCGGATGGACGACAGCCGCTGATCACCGGCCGCGGTGGACGCGACCACCGCGGCCGGTACTTGCCCCAAGGCGTTAAAAGTTCCCGGCATCTGCCCGCGCATGGCCCCCTCGGCCACTGGTTATGCCGCCGTAATGACTCGTGAGACCCGGCTCCCTAGCATGGGCCCAACCGAACGCAAGCCGCAGATTCGGGTGATCCCAGGGAGCGCCGTTCTCAATCTGCAAGGCCTTGCCTTGGAAGAATTCAGTGACATGACGAGTCATACCAGTTCAGCCGGGGTTCGCGCCTCTCGGCAATCGTTTCGGATGGTCCTGTGCGGGCTGCTGTGCCGTGATCGATGGGGTGATCACCACGTACTGGGCTGGGAGCACCACCGTCGCGCTGAACACCTCGTCGCTGACCACCAACGGCCCGCACACGTTGCAGGTCGTCGCCTGACGGGCGAGCAGTTGAACGCCCGCCACACCCAGATCGCCTGGGCGGGTATCACGCTGAGCGACGGCTACCACTACTCGAGCAACAACTGGCCGGGCATGGAGTCGATGTACTTCAGGGCCTGGGCCGTCAACCGCTGCTACAACGTGGCGTGCACCCCGACGACCGCGCAACCCACGCCGAATCCTGCGTGGAACTTCTCGGCGTACAGCCCGAAGATCGTGGTCATCAACCTGGGCACCAACGACTGGAACCTGGGCGTGCCCGGCACCACCTTCCAGAGCAAGTACACCACCTTCTTGCAGAACGTCCGCGCCAAGCACCCCGACGCGGAAATCTTCGTGATGCGCACGTTCAACGGCCACCTCGTCGCCGAGACGCAAGCAGCCGTGGCGGCGCGCGTCAGCGCCGGCGACACGAAGCTGCACTACATCGACACCACCGGCTGGCTGATCCCGAACCCGTCCGCGGACTTCGCCGACGGCTTCCATCCGAACGACAACGGCTACCAGAAGGTGAGGGACCGTCTCGTCCCGATCCTGCAGCCGTACCTGGCCACCGTGGCGACGCTCAACGACAGCCAGTTCAGCTACGACAGCACCGGCAACTGGCCTTACGGCTGGCAGTCCGGCGCCTACAAGAACGACAACCACTGGTCGAACACGGCAGGCGCGTTCTACCAGGTGCCGTTCAACGGCACGCAGGTGAAGCTGTACGGCGCACGCGCTCCGGCGCACGGCATTGCAGCGGTCTCCATCGACAACGGTGCGGAAAGCAGCATCGACACTTATGCAGCCACCCGCGCCGACGGCGTGCTGCTGTGGACCAGCCCGGCGCTCACGGCACGCGGCAGCGCCGGCCACCAGATGTACATCAAGGATTACGGCGGCGCCCAGCTGGCCACCACGATGCAGGCGTCGAGCACTTACACCCAACTCGTCATCACCAACATCAACGTGTCCAACGGCAGTGCCGAGATCGGCTTCTTGTCGAGCGACCCCGTGGGCAATGCCTGGCTCAATGTCGATGACGTGATGTTCTACAAGCAGTAGATCGACCAGGCACCGGTACCGGCCGCGGCGCAACACGCCGCGGCCTTGTCGTTGGCGCGTGAGAGGAGAGGGATGCGGAATTTGCAGGACGAGAAGCGCCTTGTGCGTCATCTGCTGGCGGCGGTGCTGATCGTCGCCGGCTGCACCCTCGCGCACGCGGCGCGCGGCGAGGCGCTGCGTGTTGCCGGCATGACCACCAATGCGCGCAGCCACGCCCTCGGCATCGATGCCGACGACATCTCGCTGGGCTGGAGCTTGTCTGCCCGCAAGCGCGGCGCGCGCCAGCAGGCTTACCAAGTGCGCGTCGGCACTCAGCCGGGCCGCTGGGACACGTGGGACTCCGGCAAGGTCAATTCGGACCGCCAGGTCGACGTGCGCCTGCCCGCTTCGACGGCGCTGCGACCGGCCACCCGCTACCACTGGCAGGTCCGCGCCTGGGACCAGCACGGCCACGCCGGTCCGTGGAGCGCGCCGAGCTGGTTCGAGACCGGCCTGCTCAGCACCACCGATTGGCAGGACGCGCAGTGGATCGGCGCGCCCTTCGATGCGATCGACCAGCCGCGCCCGTTGTTGCGCGGCGCGCTGCAGGTGACCAAGCCCATGCGTCAGGCGCGGCTGTACGCCACCGCGCACGGCATCTACCAGCTGTGGCTCAACGGGCGGCCGGTCGGCGACCAGTTCCTCGCGCCTGGATGGACCGACTACGGGCAGCGCCTGCAGGTGCAGACCTACGACGTCACCGAGCTGATGCGCAGCGGTGCCAACGTGATCGGCGCGGCGCTCGCGGACGGCTGGTTCCGCGGCAAGGTGGGCATGGGATGGCGGGCCATCTACGGGCAGCAGCTCGCGCTCAAGGCCAAGCTTCGCGTGACCTATGCCGACGGCAGCTCGCAGGACTTCGGCACCGGCGCGTCATGGCGCAGCCTGCCCGGTCCTTACGTGCAGGCGGACCTGCAGGACGGCGAACACTACGACGCCCGCCGGCTGCCTGAGGGCTGGGCCGAGCCCGGCTTCGACGACGCCGCATGGCAGCCCGTCGCCTTGCGCACCGGCACCACCGCGCGCCTGGTCCCGCAGCCCGACGAGCCGGTGCGCGTCACCGAAGTGCGCGCGGCCCAGGCCCGATTGCCGTCGCCTGCCGGCGTCTTCCTGTACGACGTGGGCCAGAACATGGTCGGCGTGGCGCGCGTCAAGGTCAGCGGCCGCGCCGGCCAGACCGTGCGCCTGCGCTACGCGGAGGAGATCCATCGCGGGGGCGATCGACAGGGCCAGGTCTACACCGAGAACCTCCGCACGGCCGCGGCCACCGACACCTACACCTTCGCCCGCGACGAAACGGTGACCTACCAGCCCCGCTTCACGCAGCACGGCTTTCGGTACATCGAGATCACCGGCATCGATGCCGAGCCTGCGCTTGCCGACGTCGAGGCCGTCGTCCTGGGCTCGGACCTGCCTGCCACAGGCGACCTGCGCATGTCGCATCCGATGCTCGACCAACTGGTGCGCAACATCCGCTGGGGCCAGCGCGGCAACTTCCTCTCCATTCCCACCGACACGCCGGCGCGCGACGAGCGCCTGGGATGGACCGGCGACATCAACGTCTTCGCGCCCACGGCCAACCGGTTCCAGGACACCCGGGCCTTCCTGTCGAAGTGGATGGACGACATGCGCGATGCCCAGCGTGCCGACGGCAACATCCCGGCCATCGTGCCGTACCCCGGCAAGGACTTCCTGGAAACCGGCGTCGGCTGGTCCGATGCGTTCATCACCGTGCCCTATGCCGTCTGGCGCGCCACGGGCGACACACGCATCCTGCGGCGCAACTGGTCGGCCATGCGCCGCTTCTACGGCTTCGTGCAGTCCGGCGCCATGGGCGATGGCAACCTCCTGGACGAGGGCCGCATCTCCTTCTTCTCGGGCGATTGGTTGAGCCTGGAAGGCGTGGACCGGATGCGCGAGCACCCCGTCATCGCGACGGCGTATTTCGTCGAGAACACCCGCATGATGGCCGAGATGGCCGCCGCGCTGGGCGACGCGGACCAGGCACGCGCCGGCCAGGCGCTGAGCGAGCGCATCCGCCGCGCCTTCGTGCACGCCTACCGGCAAGCGGACGGCCGCATCGAGCCCGGCACGCAGACCGCCTATGCCATGGCACTCGGCATGGGCCTGCTGGCCGGGGGCGCCGAACGTGATGCGACTGCGGCGCGCTTCGTGGACAAGCTGGCGGCGGACAACCATCACCTCAAGACCGGCTTCCTGGGCACGCCATGGCTGCTGCCGGCGCTGTCGGGCATCGACCGTGACGACCTCGCGATGCGCCTGCTGCTCAACGACGACTATCCGTCATGGGGCTTCGAAGTCCGCATGGGCGCCATCACCATCTGGGAGCGCTGGAACGGCATCGGTCCGGACAGCCGGTTCGGCCCGGTGGACATGAATTCCTTCAACCACTACGCCAACGGCGCAGTGGGCGACTGGATGTTCCAGCGCCTGGGCGGCCTGCAGATGCTCGAGCCCGGCTACAAGCGGGCTCGCATTGCACCGCTGGTGTCGCACGCGGCATTGAGCCACGCGAAGGCGAGCCTGCTCACGCCGTACGGTCTGCTCGCGAGCGACTGGCGACGCGCGCCCGACGGCCTGCACCTGAGCGTGGACGTGCCGGTCGGCACCGACGCCGAGGTGCTGCTGCCGGCATCGAACCCGCAACTCGTGCGGGAGGGGCCGCACGCGGCATCTCGCGCCCCGGGCGTGCACGATGCGCGTTGGAAAGACGGGCTGCTGACCCTGAGCGTGGGATCCGGTCATTACGACTTCCACGTTAGGCAGTAGCGATCTGCAATGGGATGTTGATCACCGAGGACATGACATGGAAGTTCGCACTGCTCTCCTGGTCTCGCAGAAGGTGAAACGCTTTTTCCTGGCCGCCTGCCTGGGTGTGTTGGCCTGCTGTGCCACGACCACAGGCGTCGCCGCCGCGCCGCCGAAGAAGATCCTGCTCGTGACCACCACCCTGGGCTACCGCCACAGTTCCATCGAAACCGCCGAGCAGGTGATCGCGACGCTCGGCAAGTCATCGGGCGCGTACGAGGTCGAACTGGCCGCCGTGTCGCCGGCCGCCCACCCGGACGGCGCGGCCTATCAGGAGCAGGTGAAGGCCACGCTTGCGCGCAGGCTCAACCGCGATGCCCTCAAGCGCTACGACGGCATCGTCTTCGCCAGCACCATCGGCGACTTGCCGCTGCCCGACCCCGAGGCCTTCATCCAGTGGGTGCGCAACGGCGGGGCGTTCATCGGCATCCACAGCGCGAGCGACACGCTCCACGGGTATCGGCCGTACATCGAGATGCTGGGCGGCGAGTTCGACTATCACCGCGAGCAAGTCGTCATCGAGGGGATCAACCGCGATGCTTCGCATCCGGCCAACCGGCACCTGCCCCGGGTCTGGAACCTCGACGGGCAGAAGGAGGAGATCTATGTCCTCAAGAATTTCCAGGACGGCCGGGTGCGCGAGCTGATCGCGCTGGACCGGCACCCGAACACCGGGGCGCCCGGCCACTACCCGCTCTCATGGTGCCGGGAGTTCGGCAAGGGCAGGGTGTTCTACACCGCGCTTGGCCACAACGAACAGGTGTGGCAGATGCCGGCGTTCCAGAAGCACGTCCTCGGCGGCATCGAATGGGCGCTGGGGCTTGAATAGAGGCAATCAGGCGCCCTTCGCACGATGGGGCAGGGCGGTCGCCTCGCCGTCGACTTGCCGGATCAGGCGATGGTCAGTGGCACGGTGCGTGGCGGCGCCCACGAGGTGCCCGACACGATCTCGGTCGGCAGCACGACGCGTCGAGGCGGGTCGTCCGATGCGTCGTCCTTTCGCGCGCCGATCCGTGCGAGGAGGATTTCAACTGCCTTCTGCCCCAGCTGTTGCAGCGGCTGCCGCACGGTGGACAGGTGAAAGGTGCGTGCCAGCATCGTGCAGTCGAAGCCGACCACCGACACGTCGGCCGGCACGCGCAGGCCGCGTGCCGAGAGCGCGTCAATGCAACCCAGCGCGATCGCATCGCTGCCGGCGAACACCGCCTGCGGCAGTTCTTCATTGCGATGACGCTGCAGCCATGATTCCATCGACCGGCGGCCAGCATCAAAGGTGTACGCGTCGCGTGTCAGATGGTCGGGCGGGGGTGTGAGACCCGCTGCCTGGTGGGCCCGCAGGTAGCCCTCGAGTCGCCAGTCGGCGCCGGTGGATCCCTCCGGCCCGCCCACGTGCAGGATGCGCCGGTGCCCGAGCTCGATGAGCCGCGACACCGCCCGGAACGCGCCTTCTTCCTCGTCCGACGCGAGGCCCACGACGCCGGCGATCTCGTGGTTCGAATGAATCGAGACCACCGGCGTGTGCGGTGACAGCCAGGTCGACGGGTCCTCGGTCAGCATCGGGGCCACCAGGATCAGGCCGTCGATGCGTCCGTCGCAGAAGCTCGCGATGCGCGGGGCTGCGTCGTCCCAGCCGCTGAGCGTGAACACGGTCGTGTTCTGGCCGGCGGCGGCGGCGCCCTGGAGCACGCCGTTGAAGACCTCCAGGAAATACAGGTTCGGCTCCTGTCCCAGCAGCGTGGCCGCGATGCCGATGGTGTTCATGCGGCGGTAGGCCAGCGCACGCGCTGTCTCATCGGGCCGATACCGCAAGCGCTGCGCGGCTTCGAGCACGCGGCTGCGGGTTTCGTCCGAGATGCGCGACGTGCTGCGTGCCCCATTGAGCACCGCGGAAGCTGCCATGGCGGACACCCCGGCCTCGCGACCCACATCAGCCAGCGTGGCAGCCTTGTTGCGGGAGCGGGGTTTGGCTTCAGCCATTTCGAGGGTGTACAGTCAAAAGTCTTCGAGATGGGATTTATCGATAAATCGGCTCATGCCTCATCCAGGGGATTGAGCGTGGAGACGATGTTAGTTTGATCGTCGACCGAAAGAATTCGGTGCTTACCCGGATTCGATGGGCACCGAGAAAAGGGGCCTGGTCCCTCGTTTCGCCCATCTTGACTGCCGCCACCGGACGGCGGACTATCCGGCACAGACTTCATCCCCATGAGGAGGCATCGTGGACCACGCGCCCCTCGGCTCGCTCAGGCGGAAACGCCTGAACTCGCTGGCCGCGAAGCTCGCCGCATCGACCATCTCGGCGCTCCTAGCAGGCCCCACCATGGCCCAGGATGCGGCCGCCCCGGCCTCCACGGCGGCGCGTGACGCGGATGCCGCCCCGGGGCCCGCGCGCCGGACCGACCCCCTGGAGCTCGAGCGCGTTGTCGTGACCGCCACATCGGCGCCCAAGACCAAGCTGAAAAGCTCTGTGTCAGTGACCACCATCGACGACGACCTGGTCAGGGCGATGACCCCGCAGACGCAGGCCGAAGTGCTGCGCCTCATCCCGGGCATGGTCGACCAAGGTGCCAACGGCCCGGGCGGCAACGCGAACATCACCGTGCGCGGCCTGCCGGTCACCACGGGCGGTTCACCGTTCGTGCAGATCCAGGAAGACGGCTTGCCGACCGTGCTCTTTGGCGACATGAACTTCGGCAACAACGACTACTGGGTCCGCTTCAACCGCTCGAACAGCATCGAGGCGGTGCGCGGCGGCTCGGCCTCGGTGCTCGCCTCGGGCGCACCCGGCGCGGTCATCAACTACGTGTCCGACACCGGCACGGTCCGTGGCGGCTCCGTCGGCCTGGAATCGGCGTTGAACTACAACGCGACCAAGGGCTACTTCAGCGCGGGCGGCGCGCTCGCCGAAGGCCTGCGCTTCCACGCCGACGGCTTCGTCATCCAAGGCCGCGGCCTGCGCGACCCGGGGTTCAACGCGCAGAAGGGCTACCAGATCAAGGCCAACCTGACGCGGGACCTGGGCACGCTCGGCTTTGTCCGCTTCAATGTGAAGCTGCTCGACGACATCGAGCCGCTTTACACGTCGTACCCGTCGCTCGTGCATGCGGGTCCGACCGGCATCACCGGCCTGTCGCCGTACCCTGGGTTCGATGCCCGCACCGGTTCGACGGTCGGCGTGTACAACGAGGTGGTCAACGTTCTCGACAGCACGACCGGCCAGATGACCCAGCGCAGGACCGACGGCCTGCATCCGGTGGCCAATGCCTACGGCTTGCAGCTGCACCTGACACCGGGCGGCGGTTTCACGATCGACGACAAGTTCCGCTACACGAAGATGCGCGGCACGTTCTCGAACAACACGATGACCCTGAGCATTCCGTCGAACATCATCGGCTCGACGGTCAACGGCCAGACGGTGGGCAGCATCGTCTACGCCAACGGCCCGTCCAAGGGCCAGGCGTTCACCGGCAGCTACCTGAACACCGGCACGCAGACCTTCACGCGCATGAGCGACATGGGCAGCGTGGCCAACGACCTCAACGCGAGCAAGTCCTTCGACCTTGCGGGCGGCAAGATGAACGTCACCGGTGGCCTGTTCTACATGGACCAGCACATCGTGCAGGACTGGCACATCAACTCGCACTACCAGACGCTCGAGGGCGTGAACCCGGCGGGCCTGGATCTGGTGAGCACCACGGGCCAGCTGCTGACGCTGAACGGCGTGTCCGGCTTCAACACGGCCCGGGGCCCTGGCGTCAACCGCGCCTACGACATCAGCGCCGCGAACACCGCGCCCTACCTGAACACCAATTGGGAAAGCGGCGCCCTGCAGCTCGACGTGGGTGTGCGCCACGACATGCTGCGCGTCAAGGGCTGGGCCGAGTCCGCCAGTGCGGCGACGACGCACACCGGCCTGATCGACGGCTCGCTCGTGTCGAGTTCGGTGCTGGACCCGGCCACCCGCGAGGCGCTGCACTACAACGCGAGCTACGACTCCTACTCGGTGGGCGCCCTGTACGCGCTGAACAACGACACCAGCGCGTTCGTGCGCGTCAGCCGCGGCGGCCGCTTCAACGTCGATCGCAACATCCTGTCCGGCTACACCAACGCCGACGGATCGCTCAACGACTCCGGCAAGCAGAAGGTCGTCAGCCTCGTCAAGCAGCAGGAGGTCGGCATCAAGAACCGCGGGCAGCTCGGCAGGCTGGCCTACAGCGCGAGCGCCACGCTGTTCCACAGCACCTACGCCGCCTCGAACTTCGACTTGACGCTGGGCCCGACCGGCACCTACTTCCAGAGCGCCTACAGGTCGACCGGTGTGGAGCTCGAGGGCTCGCTGAGGTCGGGCGGCTTCGCGATGGTGGCCAGCATGACCTGGACCGACGCGAAGGTCACGGCCAACGCACAGGGCGCCGATCCGAAGAACCTGGTCTCGTCGGGCGTCGGCAACCGGCCCGCGGGCGTGCCGAACCTGATGTACATGCTCGCGCCGAGCTACCAGATCGGCAACTTCGCGGGCGGCGTGATGTTCGTCGGCCGCGGGCGTACCAACGTCAACACCGTCTCGCAGTACTTCACCCCTGGCGAGATGATGGTGCACATGAACATGAGCTGGAAATTCATGCCCGGCGCCACCGTGGGCCTGAACGTGCACAACCTGTTCAACAAGCTGTTGGCCGATGGCCACCTGAACCAGAGCAGCCTGGCCAGCCTGCAGGCCAACGGCACGATCGATGGGCTGCCGGTCGGTACAGGCGGCGTCCTCAATGGGCGCACCGTGGTGCTCAGTCTGAACTACGAATTCTGAAGGGCCGCGATGGCTCTCGTTCGCCGCGTTGTCATCCATCGCGCGACCATCGAGCGGCACTGTCTGGCTCTATATTCGCTGTAGCCACCGCCCGGGACGGTGATCGCTTGCAAGCAATGATTCACAGCCTCCTTTTCCGTCGATGGTGCCGCAGCCTCCTCCTCTTCACCCTGCTGTTTGCCACCGATGTGAACGTCGCCGTGGCCGCCCCGAAGACGATTGCCGTGTGGTCGGGCAGTACCGACCAGAGAGGCTTGCTCAAGGCCGCGACGCTTGCTTTCAATAATGCGCAGCAGGCCTACAGGGCCGAGCTGTTTGCGGCCAACTACCAAGACTATGCGGACTGGGTGCAGAGCGTGGCCGGCTCCGGCGCGCTGCCGTGCCTGCTGGAAGTCGACGGGCCGTTGGTCGCCGGGTTCGCCTGGCGAGGCTATCTCCAGGCGCTGGACAAGTTCGTCTCGCCCGAAATGCGAAGCGATTTGCTGCCATCCATCCTGGCTCAGGGAACCTACGACGGGCACCTGTACAGCCTCGCACAACGCGATTCCGGGCTCGGCCTTTGGGCGAACCGCCGGTACCTCTTGGCCGCAGGCGTGCGCATCCCCACCGTCGCCCGGCCGTGGACATTGGCGGAGTTCGAGCAGGCGATGGACAAGCTTGCTCGGGTCGGTGGCGTGGACTACCCGCTCGACCTCGCCGTCTACTCGGGAACAAGCGAGTTCTTTGCCTACGCCTACCTGCCGATACTGGCTGGCTTCGGAGGCGACTTCATCGACCGTGGGAGCTACCCCAAGGCCGGCGGCGTGCTCGATGGGCCGCAGTCGGTCGCGGCGATGACGCGCCTGCAGGGTTGGTTCCGCAAGGGCTGGGCTCGTGCGGTCGATCGCAACGACGACTTTGAAAAGGGCAAGACGGCCCTGGCATGGACGGGGCATTGGCGGTACACCCCCTTCCGCGCGGCATTGGGCGACGACCTGCTGCTGCTGCCCTTGCCCGACTTCGGGCACGGCCTCAAGACCGGCATGGGCTCGTGGGGCTGGAGCATCACGAGCACCTGCCCGGAGCCGGCCGGCGCGTGGGCGTTTCTTTCCTATCTGATGTCCCCGGACGAAGTCCTTCGCATTTCCGATGCCATCGGTGCGGTCCCCGCCCGCAAGTCGGTGCTCCCGCGGTCCAAGCTCACCGGCAGCCATGGAGCGCTGAATGTGTTCGCTCAGCAGCTCTTCATGGGTCACGGATTCCCGCGTCCGGCAACGCCGGGCTACGCTACGATCAGCAAGGCGTTTGCGATGGCCGCGGGCGCCATCATTGCCGGCGCTGACGTGCAGACCGAATTGACTCGTGCCGCTCACACGATCGACGAAGACATCGCGGCCAACCGCGGGTACCAGAAATGACGCGGCCAGCGCGGAGCGCCGTTGCCACTGCCATCACTCTCACCTTGACCCGGGCGCTGTCATGAAGTTCGGCATCAAGCAGAAGATCCTGCTCGTGCTGGTCGGCGTGCTGGCGCTCAGCACGGCGCTGAACGCGCTGCTCGCCTCATTCTTCACCAACAGGCAGAACGAGCAGGCGGCCTTTGCGAGCCTCAGCAACGATCTGCAGGCGTGGCAGAGCGATCTGCACGCCATGACCCAGCAGCTGAAGGGCGTTGCGCTGGCCACGGTCGGCGACGCGGCGATTCTCAATCAACTCGGCGAGCTCAGTTCACTGGAGTTCAACCTCGCGGACCCCGCCCGGGCTTCCGAGCGACGAGAGATGGCGAGGACCCTCGGCTACCGGAAAACAGTGGCCCTGAATCGCCTGCAACTGGCGTTGCGCACCGGGGGCTTCTCCAGCATCGCGGTCCATACCCGGGGGCAGTTGAGCCATGTCATCTCTGCGGTTGATGCGGGCATGAGCGTCAGGCGGGAGGACGGCCGTCAGGCATGGATCACCGCGACGGCGAACGCCAAGGGCGACATTCCGTTCCAGAGTTGGCCGGCCTGGAGCGAAGCGCCCTTGCCACCAGTCCCGGTGGCGAACGCTCGTTTCGACGCGTCGTCCGGGCGGCCCGGTGTTTCATTCGTCTTTCCCGCGCCGGGGGAGGCGGTGATGGAGATCACGGTTCCGGTGCAGGGCTACGTCGACGATGTGCTGACCGATGCCCTGCGCGCCCCGGTCGTGCGCTTCTTCTCGGAACTTTCGGTGGGTGGCGAGCAGGCGCCGCAAGGTGCCGACGCACAGAGCCCGTCCGCGCGTCCGCCCGGCAGAACGCCCCACATCGTGGCCGTGGTCGTCTTTCGCAAGCTGATCGGCCGCGCGATGCTGGAGAACGTGAGGCTGAAGACCGGCAAGTTCCCCGTCCTGCTGTCGCCGGACGGCCGTCACGCGCAGCGGCTGGACGACCAGTTCGTCATGCCGCCGGAGATGCAGCGGCAGGCCCAGGCCGCCTCGCTGCAGCCGCCGCAAGCGTTGGCGCCCCAGCAGCGCTCGGTCACGGTCGGCGAGAAGTCGTTCTACGTCGCATTGCTGCCCTGGCAGTTCGAGAACCAGCCGCGCCTGGTGCTCGCACTGGCGGCACCGCGCGACAGCACGCTGCGCAACATCCAGCAGACGGTCGTGGCGATCCTGCTGGCTGCGGGTGCCACCATGCTGCTGAGCGTGGCGGTGGGCCTTTGGTGGGTGAAGCGGTTCATGGACCCCATCGTCAACCTGACCTCGGCGGTGAAGGACATCACGTCGCGAAACCGCGTGGACGCCGGCCCGCAACGGCAGGTGCCGGAAAGGCTGCAGCCCGTCGTCATCGAGGCGCCGGACGAAGTGGGCGCGCTGGCCCGGGCCTTCAACGACATGATCGGTGAGCTGCAGCATTCGTTCGAGACGCTGGAGCAGCGCGTGCAGGGACGCACCGCCGAACTGCGCCAGCAGGCACGCTATCTTCGGACCTTGATCGACATGCTGCCCATGTGGGCGTGGTTCAAGGACACCGATGGCCGCTTTCTGGCCATCAACCAGTCCGCAGCCGAATCCCGCGGAAAGAGCCCCGATGAACTCATCGGCAAGTCCGACCACGACGTGTACCCGCGCGAACTGGCCGACGCCTACTTGGCCGATGACCTGGAGGTGATGACGTCGCGCCACCAGAAGACGCTGGAAGAACCCAACACGGGCCCGAGCGGACCGATCTGGGTGGAGACCTTCAAGGCGCCTGTGATCGACGAGGACGGAACGGTGCTCGGCACGGTCGGCGTGGCCCGCAACATCAGCGAGCGCAAGGCGGCCGAGACCGCCCGCGAAGTCGCGCTGGCCGAGGCGCAGCGATTGGCACGCATGCGCAGCGAGTTCCTGGCGCAGATGAGCCATGAGCTGCGCACGCCGCTGAACGGCATCCTGGGCTTCACGCAGATCCTGCAGCACGACAAGTCTCTCGACAAGCGCCAGAGCCGGGCGTTGAAGATCATCGAGGAGAGCGGGCACCATCTCCTCAGCCTGATCGACGACGTCCTCGACATGGCGCGCATCGACGCCGCCAAGGTGATCCTGGACCCGTCCGAGGTCGACCTGTCGATGTTCCTGCAGACGGTGTGCGACATCGTGCGCGTGAAGGCCGAGGAGAAGAACCTGATGTTCAACTTCCGCACCTCGGGCAGGCTGCCGGCCGCCGTTCTGGCCGACGAGAAGCGCCTGCGCCAGGTGTTGCTCAACCTGCTGTCCAACGCCATCAAGTTCACCGACAGCGGACAAGTCACGCTGCACGTGCATGCCCTTGCTGCGAACCCGCCGCCGGCGACGGCGGCAGAAGGTGCGCAGCCCTCGGTTCGCCTGCGCTTCGAGGTGCAAGACAGTGGCATCGGCATGAACGAAGCGCAACTGGCACGCCTGTTCCAGCCTTTCGAACAGGTCGCCGATGCGCCGCGGCGCGAGGGCGGCACCGGCCTCGGCCTGGCCATCAGCCGCCAGCTCGTGCGCATGATGGGCGGCGACGTGAAGGTGCGCAGCCAGCCGGGGCAAGGCAGCGTGTTCTCCTTCGAGCTCGAGCTGCCGACCGCGCAGCTGCCGGCCGCGGCTGCGCCCGTCCGCGGCCGCCCGGTCGGCTACGAAGGGCCGCGCAAGAAGGTGCTCGTCATCGACGACGTTGCGCAGAACCGGGCGATGCTGTTCGTGGCCTTGAGCGCACTGGGCATCGAAGTCGTCGAGGCGGGCGACGGCAAGGAGGGCCTGGCGCTGGCCGGTGCAACCAAGCCCGATCTCATCATTCTGGACGCGATGATGCCGGTCATGGATGGCTTCGAGACGACCCGGCGCCTGCGGCTGCTGCCGGAGCTGGCCAGCGTGCCGATCATCGCGACCTCGGCCAGCCCGACCCGCGACGTCGAGGGGCAATTTCGCACGGCGGGCGCAGACGCCTTCATCGCCAAGCCCATCGACCAGAACGTCCTGTTCGACGCCTTGGGGAGGCTGATGGGGCTGTCGTGGATCTACGAAGAACCGCAGCCCCGCGCGGCCGCACGTGCTGCCGACGGCGACGACGATCGCGGCCTGGTGTATCCGCCGGCCGAAGAGATGGAGGTGCTGCGCGAACTCGCGCGCATCGGCAACATGCAGTCCATCCGGGCGCGTGCCGAGTACCTGAAGCGATCGAACGACAGCTACGCCTCGTTCGCGTCGCGCCTGGCCAGCTTGGCCGAGACCTTCCAGTCGCGCGCCATCACGGCGCTGGTGGAGGGACGTCCGCGAAAGGATCAGTGAGGGAAGGGTGAGCGTCAGTGGCTCGCCGCTGCCGCGCTCGACAAGTCCTTCGGTCCTCCCGCGTCGAACGCCTCGACCCTGTTGCGGCCGCCCGACTTCGCGCGGTACAAGGCCTGGTCGGCGCGGTCCAGTGCCGCATCCAGCGCAACCTCGCCCGGCATCACCGATGCGACGCCGATGCTCGTGGTCAGCATGAAGCGGCGGTCTTCGTGCACGACACCCGCCGCCGCGATGTTGGCACGCACGCGTTCAGCGATGGCGAGTGCGCTGGCCAGGTCGGTGCCCGGCAGCAGCATGGCGAACTCTTCGCCGCCGTAGCGCCCCACGGTGTCACCGGGCCGGATGGAGTGGCGAAGGACCCGTGCGACCACGCGCAGCGCTTCGTCTCCCGCGGCATGTCCGTAGCGGTCGTTCACCGACTTGAAGTGGTCGATGTCCAGCAGCAGCACGCCCATCGCCTGTTGCTGCTGCTTGGTGAGTTCGGCGGCGGACCATTGCATCAGGTGCCGCCGGTTCGCGACGCCGGTGAGCTCGTCTTGCCAGGCCGCGGCTTCGAGCAGGGCCTGAGCCTGCGCCATTCTTTCGTTCGTGGTCTGCACCGCGCGGAAGTTCACGGCGTTGTTGATGGCCACGGCGCAGTAGCTCACGAGGTTGCGAAAGACGTGGCGTTCGAGCTCGCCATAGGCGCGCGGCGAGATGCTCTGCACACTCAGCACCCCCAGGACTTGGCCGGGTCTTTCGAGCGGCGCGAAGAGGGCCGAGCGGCTCGGTCTCGTGCCGGGGATGTGGCGCTCGCCGATTTCATCGTCCTCGCGCTCGATCAAGATCTCGACCCGTTCCCGCGCTGCTCGGGCGCAGCTCGATGTCGGATCGTCCAGGGCCACGAACCGGCCGGTGACGGCTCGTCCCTCGTCGCTGATGAAGGCCGGGACCAGGTCGTTGCCTTGCAGCAGCCAGATGCACAGGCCATCGGCCGCAAGCAACGCCTTGGCGTGTCCGCTGATCGAGGCAAACACGTGGGCCAGGTCGAGGGACTGCGTGATCTCGCGTCCGGCGACCGCCAGGCGTTCCACGGTGTCCAGGCGATTTGCTTCCAGCGCGTTCATCGCCCGGTGGTGGTCCAGCTCCAGTTTCGCCACCCGGGCTTCATGCCGTGCCTGCATGGCCGCGGTCTGCTCATGGGCGCGCTGCACTGTGGCCGTGCCCAGCGTGCGCACCCGCCATCGTTCGTAGCGAAGCGCGCCGACCAGATCGCCGGCTTGTTCGCACGCCTGGGCATACATGGACAGCACCTCGTCGTCGGGTTCCCAATCGCGGCTGTCGGCCAGGCGTGCCCACAGGCGATCCATGCAGAGCAGGGCAGGGGAGCGCGCGCCGTCGCCATCGCCCAACACCGCAGGGTGGTCGAGGTGAATGCGCGCCAAGGCGAGCAGTGCAAGCCGCTCGGTCACGCGGTCGTTCGATTGGCAGGCGTCGAAAGCCTCGGTCGCGATCCGGATCGCTTCCCGGGGGCGCCCGGCCGCCGACTCGCTGAGGGCCAGGCCGACGAGGATGCGCGGGCGCAGGGTCAGGTGGCCGGCGGCGTCGGCTGCCCGCAACGCGCTCGTGAGGGCCTCATGCGCGCCTTGGGTATCGCCGGTGCGCATGCAGATCTCACCGAGGTAGCTGTGGACCGCGACGAACAAGCGCGATCTCGGCGCGCAGGCGCTGTAGACCGCGGCGCGCTGGAACGCCGCCTTGGCCTCTTCGAGGCGGCCGAGCGCCTGGTACACATCGCCCAGGCTGTAGCAGCAGCTGGCCGAGCTGTACGGCCAGCCGCAGTGGTCCGCCACGCCCAACGCCTTTTCCACGATCACTGCCTGGTTGTCGAAGTCGTTGAGGTTGCCCAAGGCGGCACCACCGTTGACCGCCGCCGCAATGGATTGCCGCACCAGCCCGCCATCGCTCAGCTTGCTGGATGCCGACTCGAACATGGCGCTTGCCTCGGCGTAGTCGCCGCGCGAGAACGCGAGCTGCGCCTCGACGAAGAGCCACAGGCCGGCCACCGCGGTGCCGGCGTCGACTGCGGAGCGTGCGGCGCGTGCGGCGATGGCCTCGAGCAGCCAACCCTCGGCGTGGAAGCTCGCATCCACCGCCTCCCAGGCATCCACCACCGCGATGCGCCGCGGGTCGGCCGCCTGGCGGTAGGCCAGGCGCGCGAGTTTCAGTGCACTGATTCCTTGCGCGCGGTCGCCTTCGTCGTAGGCGAGGCGCGACCTCAACACCTGCGTGTCGCCCAGGCCGACGTGATCGGCGCAAGCCTCGAACGACGCCTCGGCGCTGATGAGGAGGAGGCGGGCATCGTCGATGCGGCCGCGCAGCCAGGTCAGCTCGGCGCGAATCAGCGCAGCGCGCGCCCGCACGGCGGTGGCTTGCACGGCGTCCAGGCTGGGCAGCAGTGCCTCGGCACGCTCGACTGCACGCATACATTGCTCCTCGTCACGCTGGCGGATCGACCAGGCGAGCATGATGTCGGCAAGCGCATCGGCACGCCGCTGGGCAAGCGCCGCGATGCGGTCGCAGTCGGCTTTCTCGTAGTAGAACTTCACGTCAATGCCGATGCTTCATTGCGAAGCAAGTCTGTCGATGGTAGCCATTCGACCTCGGCTTGCGCAGTGAATTTCTAACGTCGATCTGACGTCGCAAGGGCGCCGTGAAGAAGCGCGAAAAGGCGACGAGCGGCCGTGCACACCGTTGGCCTGCCACAACGCAGAAGCCCCGTCCGGCTTGCGCGCTCGCGTCGATGTGCGCATCATTCGCGCCCTGCAGAAGGCGCCCACGACAGCGCCCGCATGACGGAGATCCCTCTTATGTCCTCCTTGTTCATTTCGACGATCGACTGAACACGGTTCCCGCGCCCCGGCTGAACCGTGTCTGTTCACAGATACGGCCTCAGACCGCGGTGGCGAAGCAAAGCCCCGCAGCCAACGAGCCGGGGCTTTTGCTTTTCGGAAACCGCAATGAGTGCACAACTCCGTTCCCGCGCCCTCCAGGAGGGGCGGGTCAAGGCCCTGCGCCGCTTGAAACAGCCGATGACGCTGGTGCTAGATGAGCACCGATGCGCATGGTTGTCGTGGCGCCGGTCAACACATCCAAAGCCGCGGCGCCCAGCGCCGCGCCGACCGCGTGGCGCTGCAGGCGCTGCTGCGACGAAAGGATTGGGATGAATGATTCCCAGCAACTGCGCGAGCAGCTGGCGCAGAAGAACCGGCAGCTGCAGGAGATCGCCGCCCAGCTCAAGACCGAGCTGTTCGGCATCGACACCATCATCGACCGCGTCATCGATTCGGTGCGCGCGTGGGTATTGCTGCCCGAGCTCGTCTCGCGGCCCGTCATTGTCTGCCTCTGGGGCCTGACTGGCACCGGCAAGACCCAGCTCGTGCGCCGCCTGGCGCAGCTGCTGGGCTTCTACGACCGTTTCGTCGAAGTGCAGATGGACGGCTTCTCCAACGGCGCGGGCTGGCGCGGCGCGCAGAGCATCTCGGGCATGCTGGCGCAGTCCGGCGTGCGCGAGGGCGAACCGGGCATCCTCGCGCTCGACGAGTTCCAGCGCTTTCGGACCATCGACAGCAAGCGCGGCGAGCTGCGCGTCGAGCGATACCAGGACGTCTGGGCGCTGCTGTCCGACGGCCGCCTGCCGCCCGCGCTCTCGCTGCTGGGCGACATCGAATCGTCCATCGCCGAGGCCGCCTTCGATGCCGAACGCACCGAGGCTGCCGATGCCAAGCTGCGCTTCAAGCTGCGCAGCTGGGAGGCCCAGGAGTTGCAGCGCAACCTCAAGCTCGACGAGCCGCTGATGGAGATCATGGCCTGGACGCCCGAGCAGATCCAGGAGCGCCTGCGGGCCTTCCGCGAGAGCGGCCAGCAGCGATGGGAGACCGACTACAGCCGCCTGCTCATCTTCGTGTGCGGCAACCTCGACGAGATGTACGAAGACCTCGCGACAAGCGTCGACGACTGCGACAGCGATGCCGACACCTTCCACGCGCTGACCAGCAAGCTGAGCGTCATCGACGTCAAGCAGGCGCTCAACAGGCGCTTCAAGCCTGAGCAGGTGGCACGCCTGGGCAACGAGCATGTGATCTACCCCTCGCTCTCGCGACGGGCCTACGAGCAGTTGATCGAGCAGGGCTGCGACCGCTATGCCCGCGAGACGGCGGCGCGCTGCGGCTTGCTCATCGAGCTGGACGCCAGCGTGCACGAGCAGATCTACGCCAACGCCGTCTTCCCCGCCCAGGGCACCCGGCCGATGTTTTCGTCGCTGCACGCCATCCTCGGCGCGGGCCTGGCCAAGGCCGCGCTCTGGGCACTCGAATGCGGTGCCGCCGCGGGCGACAGCGTGGGGCTCACCGCCGATGGCCGCAGCCTGGTCGCGCACTGGCGCGGCCAGTCGCACGCCATCGCCGCGCCCTTCGAGATCAGCCGCCTGCGACAGCGCAGCAACGCCGACTTCCGCGCGCTGCTGGCCGTGCACGAGGCCGGGCACGGCCTGGTCCATGCGTTGCTCTTCGGGCGCGCACCGCAGGAGATCAAGATCCACGTGGCCAGCTTCGAAGGCGGGTACAACGCCTACACCTCGCGCAAGGTCTGGTCACGCCACAACCTGCTCGACTCGATCTGCGTCAGCCTTGCGGGCCGTGCTGCCGAGCTGCTCGTCTTCGGGCCCGAGATGAGTTCCAGCGGCGCCGAGGGCGACCTGCGCAACGCCACCCGGAGTGCGGCCCGCATGCTGCGCCACCTCGGGCACGGGTCACGCATCGGCCGCAGCGACGTGTCTACCGAAGGCGATGACAACCTCTGCACCGACGTGGAAGCCACCAACGCGCCGATCGAAGCGCTGCTGCAGGCCGAGCACGCACGCGCCACGAGGCTGATCGAAACGCATCGCGACGCACTGCTGGCCTTGGTGGACGAGCTGATGACTCAGGGACAGGTCACGCCGGCGCGGTTCGCGGCGGTGGTGGGGCTGCCACTGGGGATTCCGGAGGATGCGTTGGATCCGTATGCGCAGAGGCTGGCGGAGTTTCGGGAGGAGGGGCGGGAGCGGCTGAGGGCGTAGGTGCCCGTGCTCAGCGGCGCCACGACCAGCCGCATGCATCGGCACGCTTGACGAATTCGGTGACCTGTTCACGCACTTGCGCCAAGGGCGGCGCGGGCTGCACGCGCACTTCTTCCAGCTGGTAGAGAACGCCATCCTTCAACGGCACTTCGGTGAACTGTCCGGGCCGAAGCGAGCGGAACACACGCCCGTCGGCTACCGGCCACTCATGCTCCGCATGAAACCCCATGTCGCCGCCGGGAAACTGCCGGTCGATGGATTCGGCATCAGCCAGCTTGGCGAAGGGCTCGCCCTTCTTCAGCCGCTGCACCAGGCGATTCGCCGCCGAGGGCGAGTCAGCGTGCAGATAGCGAAGCCGGTGTTCGGTCGTGCGCCGGGCGGGTTCGAACAGCGTGTCGTAGGCGAGTTGGACAAGGGCATCGCTGGGCGGCGGGGCTTTGCGCGCCGCTGGGCAGCCGCAGGCGAACTTGACCTGCGCAGCGTCGAGGTCGGGGCGCGGATGCAGCAAGGACAGCCGCGTGGACGGGGGCTGATGCCGCTCCACTTCATCGAGCGTGCGCACGACGACCTTCTCTTCGCCGGGCTCGGGCGCTTGCCGGTGGTAGCGGACGGTGTCGCGCGCGCCCGTCAAGCAGTTGATCGCGAAATCGTCCTCACCGGAGTAGGGCAGCACCTTCCGTCCATCGACGATGACCATGCGCTCGCGAAACAGCGCCCATGGTCCGCGGTGAACGAGAGAGCCTGCGTCGGCATCGCGCCGCATGTAGCGGGGCGGATCGCCGAGTGTGTGCAGCTTGATCCAAGGATCGGCAGTGGCGGTGAGGGGGGCGAGGGCCAGCAGGGAGCAGGCGACGCGTCGGAGAAGTGGGGCGATCGGCATGGATGGAATCATCGGTCAATTGCGGCTCTTAACAGCCGGCCGCCCATCGCGAGCTGCTCTTTCAGCGCCGGTGGCACTTGGCGCCCGCCTGCCCACACGATGATGACGTTGTAGGGCGCGTGCTCGGGCCAGCCCCATGCCGGCGTCGGCATGCAGCGTGTGCACGTTGCGGCATCCGAGCCCGGTGAGCTTCACGGCCGCCGCGCGACCTTGCGCACCAGGCCGGCCTCATCGGCCGCGTGGCGGCTTCCCATGCCGGCGGTTCTTATCGCTGACGCCACACGACGACCGGAATGCTCGAATGAGCCAGAACGTGCTGCGTCACGCTGCCCAGCAAGACGCCGGCGACGCCGCGACGGCCATGCGACGCCATCGAGATGACGTCGCAGCCCTTCTCCGTCGCGACATCGATGATGGACTGGTAAACGTCATCGCCGACTCGACGCAGGGTGTCGCACGCGACGCCGGCTTGTGTCGCCGCCTTGGCAACGACGGCGAGGTAGAGCTCGGCGTGCAGCCGGCTGTCGCGCTCGTACTCGTCGCGCGTGTCCTCGAGCATGTCCGTGCGGTAGGTCAGCACATGGAATTGCGGGCTGACGTGCAGCGCAGTGACTCGAGCGCCGAGCGCGCCCGCGAGCTCAATGCTCTTCAACGCGGCGTCTTGCGAGAGTTCGGAACCGTCCGTCGGGATCAGAAGGTGCTTGAACATGGCGAGCTCCTTTGGCAGAGGGACATTGAGAGATTCAAAGTTTGTGCCTCTGCGGCGCAAGGGGTTTGACAATGCTCAAGTCATCGCTGCGGACTTCGGACCGCCGCTGCGGCGGCCGAGTGCCGCGGAAGGTCGGCCTGTCGCTAGGTGTTTTCCTTTGCTTCATTCATTCGGCAATCAAACTAATATCGAGGCGGTTGGAAGGACTCCATGACCCCTCTCTCCTGCAATCCTCGTCCGTCAACTCCCAGTCGCTTCTTCTCGGCAGCCATCAGAGCCGGGGCGCTTCTGCCCTTCATCCTTGCAGCCTGCGCCGGTGGCGGCGACGCGACCGGCCCATCGGCCGCGGCTGCGGCCGAGCCCAAACAAGCGCCGGCGCCGAAGTCCTGCGACCTGCCATCCACGTTCTCATGGGTCTCCTCGCAGGCCTTGATCGCGCCGCAGTCGGCCGACTTCGTCTCCGTCAAGGACCCGACGATCGTTCGATACAACAACCTGTATCACGTGTTCGCGACCGTCTACGACACCTCGAGGAACGCGTGGAGTTCGGTCTACATGAACTTCAGCGACTTCTCGAAGGCATCAAGCGCGGTGCAGGTGCCCATGGGCAAGACGGCCCTGGGCGACGCCGTCGCGCCGCAGGTCTTCTACTTCCGGCCGCACGACAAGTGGTACCTGATTTCGCAGTGGGGCGCCAAGTACTCGACCAACACCGACATCGCGAACCCCAACGGGTGGACTGCCCCCAAACCCTTGTTGACCGGCGGCCCGCCCAACGCACTCGACTACTGGGTCATCTGCGACAGCGCGAATTGCCACTTGTTCTTCTCCGCCGACGACGGCAAGCTCTATCGCTCCAAGACGTCCATCGGCAACTTCCCCAACTTCTCCGGCTATGAAACGGTCATGTCGGATGAAGTGGGCAAGCTGTTCGAAGCCAGCAACGTGTACAAGGTGGCGGGCACCAACAAATACCTCTTGATGGTCGAGGCCTACGCGCCACGCTACTTCCGGGCCTGGACGTCGACCAGCCTGGACGGCCCGTGGACGGCCCTGGCGGACAAGCAGTCCGCCCCTTTCGCGGGTGCCGCCAATGTCACCTTCGACGGCGCCAAGTGGTCCAACGACATCAGCCACGGCGAAATGATCCGCTCCGGCTACGACGAAACCCTGACCATCGACGCCTGCAACATGCAGTTCCTGTACCAAGGCGTCGACCCGGCTTCGTCGGCGTCCTACGAACGACTTCCCTATCGCCTCGGATTGCTCCAGTCGCGAAAGCCGTGATGCAGTACGCCCGGATCTTCGGGCACCGGGCCCATGAAATGCTCCCTTGCGAAGGCCGGCGGAGCGACAATCACCTCTTGACCTTTCGCAACAACGCGCCATGTCCGACCAGCCGATGCCGACCCCGCCCGATGCCCTGAATCGGCGCCGTTTGTTGCAAGCAGCGGCGTCTGCGGTGGCGCTGCCGGCCGTCGCGTGGTCCGGTGCGGCTTCTGCGTCGAGCAACAAGCTCGTCGTCGGTGGCCTGCCGGTCACCTGCAACCTGACCTTGCCTGTGGCCTGCGTGGCGCGCGCCAAGTCCGGCGGGCCTGTCACGTTCGAGTACAGCAAGTACAACGGCTGGCCGGAGGTGAAGGAGTCGTTGATGACCGGCAACATCCAGGCGGCCTACATGCTGGCGCCGCTGGTGATGGACCTGGCCGACAAGCGAATCCCAGTCAAGATCGTCTCGCTGGGCCACCGCTCGGGCGCCGTGATCATGGTGCGCACCGATTCGCCCTACAAGAAGTTCCGCGACCTGGCCGGCAAGCGCATCGCCATTCCCAGCCGCTTTGCGGTGGACTACCTGTTCCTGCGCAAGATGCTGGCGCGCGAGAACATGACGCCCAAGGACGTGCAGATCGTCGAGATGGCGCCACCGGACATGCCCGCCGCGCTGTATGCCAAGGCGGTGGACGCCTACTGCACCGGCGAACCCTTCGGTGCCGCCGCGCAAAGTGCCGGCTATGCCACCCCGCTGCGCATGACGCGCGACGAATGGCGCAACTACATCTGCTGTGTGCTGACCGTGCGCGAGGAGCTCATCAAGGAGAACCGCCCGCTGGTGCAGGACCTGGTGAACCACGTGCTCGGCGCGGGCCAGTGGCTCGACCAGCAGCCGGCCAACCGCGACCAGGCGATCGCCATTGCGGCCAGCCGCAAATACTTCAACCAGGACCCGAAGATCCTGAAGTTCGTGATGGAGAACCCGGCAGACCGCGTGACCTACGGCGACCTGCGCATGATCCGCTCCGAGTTCGACGAACTGATGCAGCTGTCGATGGAGGCAGGCACGCTGAAGACGGCCGTGCCCTACGAGAAATACGTGGACGACAGCTTCGCCAAGGCCGCCAAGGCGGCCCCCATCGCGGTATGAAGCGGCGCGATCTGCTGCTGAGCGGCTTGGTCGTCGGTGCCGCACTCCACGTGGCGCCGGCCTTGGCCGCGGCTCCCGCGCTGAAGGCCGGCGTGTTCGAGCCGCCGCTGCCCGCGCCCGAACTGGGCTTGCAGGGCTCCGACGGCGCGGACCTGAAGCTTTCGCGCTTTCGCGGCAAGGTGGTCGCGGTGGTCTTCGGCTTCACGCAGTGCCAGGCCGTCTGCCCGGTCACCCTCTACACGCTGGCCCAGGCACGCAAGGCGATGGGCGCTGAGGCCGCCGGCGTGCAGGTCGTCTTCATCACGGTGGACCCTGCGCGCGATGACGCGCAGCGCGTCCGCGGCTTCCTCACCGGCTTCGACCCCAGCTTCATCGGCGGCACCGGCCGCCCCGACGCGGTGGCCGCTGTGGAGCAGCGCTTCGGCGTGAGCGCGAAGAAGGTGCCCATGTCCAACGGGGACTACGCGGTGGACCATTCCAGCGCCGTGTACCTGATCGACCGCGAAGGCCGGCTGCGCGCGATGATGCCCTTCGGCCACGGCGCGCAGGACTACGTGCACGACTTCCGGCTGCTGCTGGCCCAGCGGTGAAGCGCCGGCCCGTTGTCACACGCGCCATCGCAGCGCTGTTGTTGCTGTTGCTGGCCGGACTGGCCTGGGCCGCCTTGGCACCCATCCACCTCGCTTCGCGCGACCAGCTCTTCGAGATCCCCAAAGGCACCTGGGCGCGGCGCATGGCCGGCAACAAGGTGGAGATCCTGCCGGACCGCATCGACCTCACGCTGGGCCTCAACGACACGCTGCTGCTGCACAACCTGGACGACGTGCCACAGCAGTTCGGCCCCGTGGTGATGATGCCCGGGCAGAGCTTCAGGCTGCCGTTCGAGGTGGCCTCGACGTACAGCTTCGCCTGCTCGGCCCACGCCAGCGGGCAACTTGCCGTGGTGGTGTCGGAACATCCCGCCCCGGGTTGGCCGCGGCTGCAATGGCGCTGGCATTACTGGAAGCAACGGATGGCAATGATGATGACGTCGAAGGGGAGGGCATGAAGTCAACAACCGGCAAGCGCATGCGGGACGTGCTGCTGACCAAGGTGCTGCCACCGCTGCCTGTGATGGCCGTGGTGGTGCTGGTCTGGTGGGCTGTCGTCGTCAAGACCGAGAGCGTGATCTTTCCCGTGCCGTGGGCCGTGGTCACCGGCACATGGGAGCTGGTGCAGGACGGCACGCTGTGGGAGCACATCACTGCGTCGTTGTACCGCGTGGGCCTGGGTTTCGGGCTGGCGGTGGTGGTCGCCATCCCGATGGGCTTGTGGCTGGGCTGGGTGGGCGCGGCCTACCGCACGCTGAACCCCATCTTCCAGATGCTGCGGCCCATCTCGCCCATCGCATGGATTCCGCTGGCCATCCTGTGGTTTGGCGTGGGCAACGCCTCGCCCATCTTCCTGATCTTCATTTCGTCGGTGTTCCCGCTCATGGTGCAGACCATCTCGGGCGTGCACACCATCGACCGGCGCTACCTGCGCGCCGCCGCCAACTTCGGCGTGTCGCGCAGCGTGCTGTTCCGGCAGGTGGTGATCCCGGCCGTGCTGCCGGAGATCATCGTCGGCATGCGCATCGCCATCGGCGTGGCCTGGCTGGTGGTGGTGGCGGCCGAGATGATCGCGCTGCGGTCCGGGCTGGGCTACCTGATCATGGACTCGCGCAACGCCGGCAACCGGTACGACCTGGTCATCGCCGGCATGATCATCATCGGCCTGATCGGCCTGCTGCTCGACGGGCTCACCCGCCTGCTGGAACGCATGAAGACGGTGAAGTGGCGTTATGTCCGATAGCAACAACGGCAAGCAACCGAAGATCGTCGTCGACGACGTTCGCAAGAGCTTCGTCGCCGCCAAGGGTGCCGAGCTGCCGGTGATTGGCGGCGTGAGCTTCGACGTGCAGGACGGCGAATTCGTCGCCATCGTCGGGCCGTCGGGCTGCGGCAAGTCCACGCTGATGAACATCCTCGTTGGCTTCGAGAAGCCCGACAGTGGCGGTGTGCGCATCGACGGCAGACCGCATACCGCGCCCGACCCGAGAGGCATCGTCATCTCGCAGCATGGCTCGGTGTTTCCGTGGCTGACGGTGCAGCAGAACCTGATGTTCGGCCTGAGCGACGTGCACGGTGCCGCCGGCGCGGAGCGCGAAGCGCTGGCTGATCACTACGCCGCGATGGTGGGCCTGAAGGGCTTCGAGGGCGCGTACCCGCACGAGCTCTCCGGCGGCATGCTCAAGCGCGTGGAGCTTGCGCGTGCGCTGATCGTCAAGCCCGAGATCCTCTACCTGGACGAGCCCTTCAGTGCGCTGGATGCGCTGATGAACCTGCGCATGCGCAACGAACTGCTGCGCATCCTGCAGGAGGAGCGCCACACCGTGCTGTTGATCACCCACGACGTGGAAGAGGCCGTCTACATGGCCGACCGTGTGCTGGTGCTGTCGCCGCGGCCGACGACGATCCAGGCGAGCTTCAAGGTGGACCTGCCGCATCCCAGGCGGCTGGGGAGCCCGCAGGCGCAGGAGCTGCGGGAGGCGATCTTGAAGGAGCTGGGGTTGTAGCGGGCGTCGGAGTCCGCCGGTAGCCGTTCGCAGCTGGTCCGCTTCTCATGCGTAGCGGCGCGATGCGTCGGGCGGCCGCATACGTCGCTACGGTCGGCCACCCTGAGTCGGGGTGGCCTTGTCAGCGAGAATGCGCGATCGAATTTTGGGAGGTGCGATGTTTCGGTCTGACGGCTGCGCTGCGGCGCTGGCACGAGTGAGGCTGTACAGCCTGTCTTTGTCGGTCCTGATGGTTTGCGCTTGCGGAGGAGGGGGCGGTTCGGCGTCATCGTCGCCAGTTGCCGATGCGCCGACTCCATCGCCGTCCGCAGGGGTCCCAGCGCCAGCCCCCGCTCCGACGCCGCCACCACCCGCGCCAGCCCCGGCTCCGGCGCCACCACCGCCCGCGCCAGCCCCGGCTCCGCCGCCACCACCGCCCGCGCCAGCCCCGGCTCCGCCGCCGCCGCCACCGGCCCCTGCGCCGCGCTTTGAGCCCGCGCCTTCGACCAGCGCAGCGTCCTACGCCTGGATCCGCAACTTCGGCGGCAATCCGGCGGCACCAACCACGGCCACCAGCGTCTCGATGCTGGATCGCTCGTTCGCGCTCTACGTCCTCACCGGCCGCAACACCAGCTATTTCAACGGATCCGCAGCAGACGGGAGCGGTGCCCTCATCGGGATCGGACCGGCCTCGCCGACGGGACTGTTCGTCTCCGCGCAGGGGAGTGCTCCGCGCCTGAGCGTCGGCACCACACCACAGGCGTTCTTCCCGTTCGATTCATCGAATGCAGGCACGCTGGACGAGACGTACTGTCGGCCGAGCAACGGCGCATTCGTCGTCCACGAGGTCGACTATGGGACAGACGGCACCCTGCTCAAGCTGGCGGCAGATTTCTCGGCGGCCTGCACGATGGGCTACATGACCAACATGACCGGCGCCGTCCGCTTCAATTCGTCGGTGCCTGCGGCATTGACGCAGACTTTCGCGATCCCGGGTGTCGACCACGCCGTGACGGAAGGTGCGGTGGTCGTGCTGGACGGTTCCTTGTCGTGGAACCCCAGCAGTCGCGTCACCGGGCTCGTCTGGAAGCAGATCTCGGGTCCGTCGTTCGACCTGTCCGCCTGCCAAACGGGCACGTGCCGCACCTATGCCCCCCTCGTTGCGCCCGGGGGCAGCGCGGCCATCTTCGAACTCACCGCGACTTCAGAATCCGGCGTGAGCGCCACGGCCAGCTTGAAGCTCGACATCCGCAGCTGGCGTGACACGCAGTCGCGCGTCGACATCCTCGGAAACGGCTATGCGGCGAGCGGTTCGAATCTCGGCTACACCGAGCGCGACGGTCCTTTCGAAGTCCCGGTCAAGAGTGGCACGGAGTCCATCTATTTGGACCAGACCATCGAGCGAGTGCGGTTCTTGTTTCACGGGAATGCCACCTACGGATTTCAACCGATGGTTCCCCCCTCTCTTGTCCTGTCGAACGCGGTGGGCAATGCGCTGGTGCCGGGCATCTATTCGGGGACGGCGCGAGCGGGTTTCGAGCCCATGGCGGTTCCGGCGCTGGACTTTTCCTTCGGCGGCCGGGAGTGCAATTCGCCCGTGTGGACGGCCGCGGTCGCGGCGCTTGACAGGAACCCAGCGGATCTCACGCAAGTCAGCCGAGCCGCGATCTGGTTCCAGGAGCAGTGCGCCGAGGGAGGCCTCGAATCGGAGGCAAGCTACGGCCGCTTCTGGATCAACTACACGCCGGTGCAGCCGCCGATCGTGGCCGCTTCGGGGCCAGCGAGCGTCAAGGGAGGCGACGCTTTCACCGTCCGTGATGCCGGCTCCGCAACGCCGGCCGGGACTGCGCTCGTGCAAGTCTGGCGGCAGGTGTTCGGTACCCCCGTCGACAGCCTGACCGTCCAGCCCGATGGGTCACTGCAGGCCGTCGCGAGTGCGTCGACACCGGCGGGAAGTTCGCTGGTCTTCTCCTACGAGCTAATCGACTCGCTCGGACAGTCCGGCGTCACCCTCGTGCAGGTACCCGTGCAAGCAGCGACCGCGACGACTCAAAACGTGAGAGACGCAGGCGGCAAGCGAAGGTATGGGGCCGTCTGGCGCCCAGTGAGGCCGCGCGGGTACTTGTAGGTCGGCTCGTCCAGCGCCTGGCGTGCGTGCGCGGCGTGTCCACAAGAGCGACGGCTTTGGAGAACTGAATCTTTCGAGCGGTTGTCGCCCTACGGCTGCTGCACTTTGAAAGCGGCCATTGGCTCGGCAGACTTTCTGCCCGATCGGAGGACAGGAAGTGGCCGGGACTGCCTGTTCAGCGGAACTCGCCAAAGGCTGCCATCGAGCAAATTTGTGATCACGCCGACTGACCGCTGCGGGGCTTGGCCGCAAACTCGCAATCCCGGCCACAAGCTGGCGGTCGCGAGCATGACGATACCTAGATGCGATTGATCAGGAAGCTCTTCGGCAAGAAGAGCGTGCCCGCGGCTAGGCGACAAAGTCGCGGAGGTCTCGGTGGCGGTCGCGATCGATTTCATGCTGGTCGTCCTGATCGCGGTCGCTTAGCTGCTGTGCCGAGGTTGGCTCGGTTGGTCGTCCAAGCCATGATCGCCGCGGCGGCAGAACGCTGGTGGCAATTGCACTGACCCTCACGCCCACGATCCGTGTGTTGGCCGCGGAAGCCGCTGATAGCCATTAGCCATCTCTACGACTTCTACGGAAATGCGTGGGGCCGGTAACAAGTCGGTGAGGACATCGAGCCCGCCTTTTCTATCGCCTCCGGCGACGTCCACCACCTCTCGAAGACCTGCGATGAATACCGGTGCCATGCCCTCGTCGGGGGGCGCCCTCGCATGAGGAGTCCGCTGATGCGCTGTTTCCTGGCGCTCTGGTGTGTGCTGTTCTGCAATGCGTCGATGGCCGCCGATGCACCGGCCCGCCTGCGCGAAAGCTTCAACGTCGGCTGGCGCTTCCACCTGGGTGACGCGGCCGGCGCCGAACAGCCCGGCTTCGACGATGGCGGCTGGGAGCCGGTGGGGCTGCCGCACAGCTTTAGCATCCCGTACTTCCTGTCGCCGGCCTTCCACGTGGGCGAAGGTTGGTACCGCAAGGCGCTGGTGATCGACGAGCACGGCATGCGCGGCCAGACCTTCCTCGAGTTCGAAGGCGCCTTCCAGGATGCCGAGGTCTTCGTCAACGGCGTGAAGCTCGCGCGCCACCGCGGCGGCTACACCGGGTTCCCGGTCAACATCACACCGGGGTTGCGACCGGGGCGCAATATCGTCGCGGTGCGGGTCGGCAACCGGTGGGAACCCACGCTCGCGCCGCGTGCCGGCGAGCATGTGTTCAGCGGCGGCCTGTACCGCGACGTGTGGCTGGTGCACACCGACGACGTCCACGTGCCGTGGACCGGCACCTTCGTCACCACGCCCGAGCTGTCGGCCGGGAAGGGCCGCGTCGCGATGCAGACGGAGCTGCGCAACGATGGCCGCCGCGACGAAACGGTCACCGTGCTGACCGAGGTGCTCGATGCGCAGGGCCGCAAGGTCACCAGCCTGTCGCGTGTGACGCTGCGCGTGCCGGCCGGGCAGACCGTCACTGTGCAGCAGCGCTCAAGCTTCATTCAGCAACCCCGGCTGTGGTCGCCCGAGACGCCGGTGCTCTATCGCGCGAGCACCCGTCTCGTGGTCGGCAGCCGCACGAGGGACTGGTACGACACCGCCTTCGGCTTCCGCTGGTTCTCGTGGACCGCCGACAAAGGCTTCTTCCTCAACGGACGCCACCGCTACTTCCGCGGCGCCAACGTCCACCAGGACCAGGCAGGCTGGGGGGATGCGGTGACCAATGCCGCGATCGAGCGCGACGTGGCGCTGATGAAGGAGGCCGGTTTCGACTTCATCCGCGGGTCGCACTACCCGCACGATCCGCACTTCGCCGAAGCCACCGACCGCATCGGCCTGCTGTTTCTCTCCGAGGCGCCGTTCTGGGGCACGGCTTACTTCAACAACGATTGGAGCTCCTCGGCCCACCCCACTGAGCCGGCGCATCGCGCAGCCTTCGATGCCAGCGTGAAGCAGCAGCTGGCGGAGATGATCCGCATCCACCGCAACCACTCGTCGATCGTGGCGTGGAGCATGGGCAACGAGGTGTTCTTCACGGCGCGCCGCCTGCTGAAGGAAATGGTCGCGCTCACGCACGAACTCGACCCCACGCGCCCTGCAGCGGCCAGCGGCGTGCAGCGCGGCGATCTCGATCACCTGGGCGACATCGCCGGCTAGAACGGCGATGGTGCAGTGCTGTTCCCCGAGCACGCTCTGTGCCTGACGATCTATCAGCTGGATCCGTCCGGCTTCGCGGTGGGTCGAGGAGGCGCCATCTCGCGGGCCTCGTAGATCTTCATCTCGGGTGCGTCCGCGGCGAGCGCGGCTACGGAGCGGGCGAACGCGATCGACGCCGGCACCTGGAAGTGTCGCTGCAGGTCGTCGGCAGTTGCCCACTGCTCGACGAAGACCAGGCGCCGTGCGTTGTCCGGGTCGGGCAGTACCTCGTGTCGCAGGCAGCCCGGCTCTTGCAGTGAGCGGGACACATGTTCCTGGCTCAGGCGCAGGACTTCCGCGAAACTGTCTTCGCGTGCGATGACGCTCCCTAGGATGATGAGCATGAGTAGGTCTCCTGGTTGAGTGGGGCGAGCTCGTCGCATTGTCATTGTGGTTTGGCATCTCGATCAGCGCGCGCTGGCGCCCCCGTCCACAGGGATCACGGCACCGGTGATGTAGCTCGATGCGCGCGAGGCCAGCAACAGCGCCAGCCCCTGGATCTCGGAGGGCTCGGCGATGCGCCCCAGCGGGATGTAGCTCTTCATCCGCTCCCCGACTTCGGGCTGGCGCAGCCGGCCGCCGCTGATCCCGGTCGCAAACGGCCCAGGTGCGATCGCATTGACCAGCACGTTGAACGGCGCGAGATCCATCGCAGCCTGCCGGACCAGGTTGTTGACCGCCGCCTTTGAAGCGACGTAGGCGTAGCCCGACATCGCCTCCGCCCGAAGCCCGGCAATCGACGAGGTGACGACGATGCGGCCGCGGCGCCTGGCCCTCATCGGGCGTGCGGCCGCGCGAAGCGTCGCCAGCACACCGTTCAGGTTGATGCGCAGCACGTGGTCCCAGGCGCGGATATCCACGTTCTCCAGCCGCCCTTCGTCGATGACGTAGCTTCGTCCTGCACTGACGCCGGCGTTTGCAAATGCGACGTCGACCGCGCCGTGCCGCTGCAAGGCGCTGTCCATGAGCGCGTCGACCTGGGGCGGGTCGCTCACGTCGGTCACCATGCCGTCCAGCGTCCCCCGGGCCAGTGGTCGAAGGCGCTCGGTCTCGATGGTGAGCTCGGCGCCATTGACGTCGCTCATCACGAGGTTGGCGCCGGCTTCGAGCATTGCCTCTGCGATGGCCAGGCCGAGGCCGCTGGCGGCGCCGGTGACCACGACCGTCTGGCCACTGAGGTCGAAGAGGGAGGCGGCACTCATTGCGGCGCCTCGGCCGTCGTGCGCAGTGGAAGGTGGTGGTTCCAGCCTTCGCCGGGCTGGACCATGTAGTGGACCGTCAAGACGACACGCTTGAAGGACCACGTGTCTTCCACGCGGACGTACTCGTCGTCGAAGCGGCCGACCACGTAGTAGCTCTTGCCGTCCATCACCGGGCGGCCATCCAGGTAGCAGTAGCCACGCCCGGTCTTGCCGTCGGTCTGTACGACGTGGTTGTGCACGAACTGACGTGCCCACTTCACCGGAAATGAAGCGAAGAAGTCCCGGATGGCCTCGCGCCCGAAGACCTCGGCCCGTCCAGCGTAGGCGACGCTGGCGTCGGGGGCGAACAACTCGTACAACTGCAGGCCGGCGTCTTCATTCACCAGCTCGTGATACCGGCAACGCAAGTTGCGGATGGCTTCGATGCTTTCCAGCACCAGCAAGCGATGCTCCAGAGTGTTCTCTGCCATTCACGCTTCTCCTGGATGTGCCCGACGGAAGTCGGAAAGGATGGATGCCATGCGCCGGTGGACGGAAGCGCCGGTCTGTGCGTGCGGCAACACATAGAAGCGGCCATCGTCGATGGCGCGCAGGGTGTCCTCGGCTGCATCGCGGGCGGTGATCGCGGAGCGGGCCATGCCCAGGCGCACGCGCTCCTTGGCGCCGGGCGGCTCGGCGGAGGCGGCAGCCAGCGCAGGTGGCCGGTTCCGGCCAGACTCGTGGATGCGGCTTGGCAGCAAAGAAGGGCACAACACGGTGACGCCAATGGGCGCGTCGATGGCTGCCAGGTCATGCGCGAGGCACTCCGACAGCGCCACGACACCGTGCTTGGAGGCGCAATACAAGCCGGAACCCGCCAGCGTCGCGAGCCCCGCTGCCGACGAAGTGTTGACGACGTGTGCTCGCGTGCCACGCCTGATCATTCGCGGCACGAACGCGCGCACGCCGTTCGCCACGCCGAGCAGGTTGACACCCAGCACCCAGGCCCAGTCGGCCTCGGTTGCTTCCCATATGGGTCCCAAGGCGGCCACGCCGGCGTTGTTGAACAACCAGTCGGCACCGCCGAACTCGTCGTCGCAGGACTGGGCGAGACGATCCACATCGCCTGCCTGCGCTACATCGCAGCGGTGCATGCGACAGGGCGCGCCCAGCGCCTGCAGCATCACCTCGGTCTGCGCCAGCGCGGACATCTCGACGTCGGCGCCGATGACCGTGATGCCGCGGCGCGCGCAGGCCAGCGCCAGTTCGCGCCCGATCCCGCTGCCCGCACCGGTGACCACGGCGACGCGTGGTCCTGAACCTGATCGTTGCTCTGCGTGCATCGAAGGTGCCGTGTGCTGGTGTGTGGTGCGGCATCGTAGGAGTCATGGACTGGATTGACTGTCCAAAATCGGGCAATCGCTGCGAGTCGTGTGCTCCAAAACCCGGTGAAACGCGCGGGACAATGCAAGCTGCCGAGACTGATGCCGCGGGAGAACAACGGATGCTCACTGCCGAAGAACTGCGTCATCGCATGCAGACCAACGACTGGTTCCGCGAGCGCAGCGCCGCGCTGCAGGATGCGCTGCTCGCGCACGGCCGTGAGCGCCGTCTGGGCGTGGGCGAACATCTGTTCGACCGGGGCTCGCCCGCTGGCGGCTTCTATTGCGTGCTGAGCGGGTCGATCAGCGTGCAGACAGTGGCGCAGGAAGACGAGATGCCGATGCTGCTGGTGCTCGAGCCTTGCCACTGGTTCGGCGAACTGACATTGATCGACGGCCTGCCACGTTCGCACGACGCCGTGGCTGACACAGCTTCTCTCGTCTGGTGTGTACCGCAGGGGCCGCTGGAGGCGTGGCTCGAAGACCATCCGCGGCACTGGCGCGAAATTGCACAGCTGGCCAGCGGCAAGCTGCGCATCGCATTCCAGATCTTCGACACCGAGATCCGCAGCCCGATGACCGAACGGGTGGCTCGGCGCCTGCGCCTGGCCGCGCTGGGTTGGGGCTGGCGCAACAACGAGCCACGCGACACGCTGCGCCTGTCCCAGGAGCAACTGGCCCGCATGCTGGGCACCAGCCGGTCCAGCGTGAACAAGTCCCTGCGTGAATTGGAACGGCTGGGTGCCGTCGCGCTGCACTATGGCGCGATCGAGGTGAAGGACATGGTGCTGCTGCTGCAGGCCTGCGGTCACGCGGCCGTGGGACCTTCGCGCCGGCCGTGACGCGCTCTTTGCGACACGCCGACCGACCGCGCTACTGCACGGTGACGAAGAAGCTCGTGCTGTCCTGGCCGCCGACCACCGTCGCCCCGGTGCTGCTGATCGAGCTGAATGCGCCGGAGATGCCTCGGGCAGCGTTGATCAGCACGAACTTCTGCCCGGGTGCGTAGCTGCCGCTGAAGTTCAGCGACAAGCTGCCGCCCAGCACCGCGGCGCCGGCAATACTGAGACGGTCGTGGTTGACGCCGGGCGTGGTGCCGGCGATGGCGAGCGTGAGCTGGCCGGTGGCGCCTTGCTGAAAGCCGCCGCCCAGCGTCAGCTGGTGCTGGCCGCTGACCATTGCCAACGCTGCGTTGTTGACGACGCTGCCGGTGCCCATCGCATTGGCGCTGCCGGCCCACGTGCTGCCGGCGTTGAGCGTGGTCGTGCCGCTGTAGCTGTTGTTCTGCAAGGTGAGCGCGGCGACGCCGTTGTGGGCGAGGCTGCCGCTGCCGCTGATGTTCGACAGGGTGATCGCGTTCGTCGTGTTCTGGACGATGAGCTGGCCGTCGTTGACGATCGCGTTGGTCGCCGCGCCGGTCGGCGATTCGGCGGTCAGCAAGCTGGAGTCTCCGCTGTAGGTGGCCTGCAGGAATGTCGATTTGCCGGAGGTCGCGTTGACGGTGATGTAGCGCAGGGGCACGGGCGTTCCCGAGCCCAGGCGCAGGATGGCGTTGGCGCCGATGGTGGTGGTGCCGTTGTAGTTCTGCGGCTGTGCGAAGGTCACGTCGTTGCCTGGCGTCGGCATGATCTTGACGTTGCCCGTGCCGACCGTGCCGTCGCGGTGCGGTCCGCCGCCGCCGCCGGTGATGCCGACATGCAGCGTCACCGGGCCGTTGTAGTTGAAGGCGAGCGTGCCGCCGCGCAGGTTGATGTAGGCGTTCTTCTTGCCAAGCGGCGGGTCCACCTCGGCCGGCGACGGTGCCGACGGCAGGAAGAAGTTCGCGTGCGTGCCGTCACCCCACTGGACCGTGCCGGCGCCGCGTTCGATGTTGATGCCGCGATAGCTCGCGTCGTTGCCGTTGACGGCATTCGCGCCCCCGCGATAGATCGTCTTGGCGAAGTTCAGGCTGGGGTCGCTCAGCCCCGCGTTGACGAGGTTCGGCTGGTTGTGTGGGCTGTTGTCGGTGTGGCTGTAGACCCCGGACATCACGATGGTCGACGGACCGATCGCATGGAAGTTGATGTCATTGCCGTAGGCCGCTTCGTAGATGTTCTGCGGCACTGTGACGGTGCTGCCCGGCGGGCTCCAGACCAGCCATGAGCCTTCGTTGAGGACCGCCCGGGCGTTGGAGAGCGACGCGGCCACGTGGTTGCTGCCGAAGTCCTGGCCTGCGGCGAGGGACAGCACGCCCGAGTAGCTGCTCACGCCACCCGACGAATTGCCGCCCCAGACATTGGGCGCCTGCACGATGCTGCCGCTGCCGCTGACCCGGCCAAGGAGCACGAACTGCGCACTGCTGATGACGAGCGTGCCGTTGTTCAGGATGTTGTTGAGGTTGATCTCGCCATTGACGAGGCTCGCGACGTTCTTGCTGTCGGACGTGGCGATGACGTTGGGCGAACTGTCCGCAGCGGTGTTGGTGCCGATCTGGAACGTGACGCCCGCGTCGATGGTCAACACCGGCGGGTTGGTGCCAGCGACGGTCAGCGCATAGCCCGCGCCCGGAAAGGTCGTCTTCGTGACGACCTGGACCTGCTGCGCGACGGGCAGCGTGAAGGTGCTGGTCCGCGTGATGATCATCGTGCACGCGGTGGCGGTGCCGCTGGCGGAGGTCAGTCGAAGCGTGCCAAGGCCGCTGATGACACCCGTGTAGGTCGTCGTGCCAGCCGGTAGCTTGATGACCGAGTCGCCGGCCAGGGTGACGTCGCGATTGGCGAGGATGTCCGCGGTGATGTCCACGGCGGCACCGGCGAGGCCGGGGTCGTCCGCCGTCGACGACGCGGAACCGGAGCCACCGCCGCAGGCGGATGTGAGGGCGGCAAAGCCGGCCACCAGGAAATCGCGCCGGTTGGCGACATGGCGGAATGAGCTCAAGAAATCTCCTGCTTCAATGCCGGATCCGGCAACTCTCGGAGGCCAGCACGCGCCACGGATGGTTTCGACGCGTTCAACTTGTTCTCCATTTGAGGAGTGGCAACGTAGCCGGGCGTGTTGGCACTGTCATGACCAACTTATGACGAGCGGATCGCGGCGTGACGTATTCGAGCGATTCAACGCGCCGGCCCCAGCGATCTAAGGTTGATCGCGCAACTTCTCTCTTCGCTCGTGCGCGGCCACAACGCCTTCTTGAATCCTTCGTTCGCGAGTCTCCGGCTTGGCTGCGTCGTCGATTCTTCGAACAATGAAGTTCTGCTTGCCCGGCGGTAGTGACTTGAAGGCTTCCTCGACACCTTCGGCCCGAAGCGCACTCACCAGGTCGTCGGGGAGGACGACATCCGCGCGATCGAGGACGGTGATGCGGATTCGTATGCGGTCGCCAGTCTTTGTGTTCGTCTCCCGACGAACCTTTGCCTTGATGCGAATGCAGTGCTGGCCACCCCCGACCGGAAAGAGGCTCACCTGGAAAGGCTCGGAGTCATTCACGCGGGCCAAGACCAGGACCGGGCCTTTGGTGCCGAGCGCATCAGTGATCTCTGGCGGCACTCGAACGGCACAGTAGTCCATGCCCTCCGCCCAGTCCTCGAGATCTGCGTGGAACGAGAGCTTTTGCCCGGCGGCCGGAGCGCCGCGAAGCGGCGTCGGATCGGACGAATGGTCAGCGCTTGTGCGGTGCATTGAGTGCTTGCTGAAACTGCAAGTTGAGCGACTGGAAGTCTCGCACCATTTGATCTCAGGCTGTGCCGGCGGCAATGCCCCGGTACGTCCGCAGTTCGAACCACGGATGCCGCAATAGCGGGATTTTTTCACGCTTGTGAGCAGTCCTCGATCGAGCCCGGTTCCGGGGGGACCCAGACGTAGAACACTTCCGCGGACCCAACAAACTCCAGGACCCATGGATCAGGCAGATTTCGGCCCGACCACACAGCAACTCGATTCCGCACGGGCTCGTGAAGGGCTTCCCCCCGGCACGAACCTGGGGGGCTTCCGGGTGGTGGAGGTGCTGGGGCGCGGAAGCTCCAGCATCGTCTACCTCGCACTCGATTCGTCCTTGCAGCGGCAGGTGGCGATCAAGGAGTACCTGCCTGCCGATCTGGCCGAGCGGGGCGAGGGCCTGCGGGTGTCGCTCAAGCGAGGCGCCGACGCGGCCCGTTTTGCGGAGGGTGTGAGCACCTTCCTGCAGCGTGCCAAGCTTCTGGCGCGGCTGGACCATCCGGCGCTTCCTCGCGTACACGGCTTCTGGCAAGAGAACCAGACCGCCTACATGACGATGGGGTACGTCGAAGGACAAAGCCTCGCAGTCGTGCTGAGCGAGATGCTGGATCCGCCCGACGAAGCCTGGCTGCGCGCCCTGCTGGCGCCGCTGCTGGGTGCGCTGGAGCTGCTGCACGCCTCGCAGTGCGCCCACTGCGGCATCACGGCCGACAACATCGTCGTGCAGGCCGATGGCTCGCCCGTGTTGCTGGGCCTGGGTGCCGCCAGGCGCCTGGCAAACGACCCGTCGCGGCCCGCGGGCCCCTGGACCGATCTGCATGCGCTGGCCCGCGTGCTGCACCAGGCCATCGGAGGCGGGGACGTGGGCGCCGCGAGGGGTGCCGTTGATCATCGCCCCCCTTCATTCGTCGACACCGCGCTCGACCTGCATGCACGGTACCCCAGCTTGAATTACAGCGCCGCGTTCCTTGCATGCGTCGACGCGGCGCTGTCGGACAATCCGCGGCGTCGCGTGACCAGCGTGGCCGAGTTTCGGCGGCGCCTGGACCGTGTGGCAAAGGTGCCGCAAAAAAAAGACACCGCCCCGACCGCGACGACAGCACGGCCTTCGCAGACCGCACCCATCGCCGCGATGCCTTCGATGGCTGCGCAGCCGGCGCGTGGCCGGCTGCTCTGGGTGGTGGCCCTGGGCCTGGCAGTGCTTGGCGCGGCCGGCGGCTGGTGGCGGGTGCAGACGCATGCCGCGCCGCCGCCCGTCGCGAGGATGAGCGAGTCGCCGCCTGCGCCGCCCGCCATCGAACCGGCGCCCACCGCTGTGCCCACGTCCCAGGCAGCGCAGGTGCTGCCGGTCGCGTTGCCCGTTCCGGCACAGACCGTCACCAGCGTCGCCACGTCGAGCAGCGAAGCCGAGCCCGTGCCGGACAGGAAGCGCACCCAGCCCGCGGAGCCCAACAACCCGCGCGCCGTCTGCGGGACGCGCACGAACTTCTCCCTTTACTACTGCATGCAGACCCAATGCAAGCGGCCGCAGTTCCTGCAGCACCCGCAATGCCTGGACCTGCGCCAGAACGACACGGTCAACTGAGAGGGATCAGGGCAGCGTGGTTGGTGCGGCTGCAGTACCTCTGCACCTCGTAGAGCCGCGCGCAATGGCCCGACTGGTTCGCCGCGTTCACCGACATGCGCGCCCCCGATCGGTTCGCAGTGCGATTCGACCGGGCGCAGATGTCGTTGGATGCCGCCACGCAAGGGCTTGGCGTTGCGCTCGAAAGTACAACCATTGCGGCACGGCACATTGCGGAGGGCAAGCTTCGTCCCGTGTTCGGCCTCGACAAGGCCATCAAGGTGAAGGCGCATTTCGCCGTCTATCCGGCGCGACATGCCAAGCGACCGCCCGTTGAAGCGTTTCTCGCATGGCTGCACGCAGAGGCATCGAAAGGCCAGGGCGGCGCTTCAGGAGTGCGCCGTATGTAGCCGGCTGCTCCTCATGCGAGTGAACTTCGCCGTTGGGTCGAGGCTGTGTGAAAACCGGGTGGCGTTGCGATAGGAAGGACGTCCCGACCGCCAGCCGAACGGTACAATAGTTCTCTCTACGAACGAATATCACATTCGCCCGAGGCCGACGCGCCGCAATCCGGAGACAGCGCCCCATGCCAATGCCCTTGATCCCCGTCCAAGAAGCCGCACACCTCCGCAGCCTCGCGTCATTGCAGGCCAGTGTGCGATGGCTCCGGCGAGCGACTTGCACTGCGGCGTTCTTCAGCGTTGTCGCGGGCTGCGGCAGTGGTGGGGGTGGTGCGACATCCACGCCCAGCACGCCACCCGTGCCGCCGCCGCCCGCCGCGCCGGCACCCCCCGCTCCGGCGCCCAATGCGCAAGCCAGCGCGGGCTGCGGAAGTGCGGCCAAGTTCACCACCGGCACGCAGTCCCTCACGTCGGATGGGGTGCAGCGCACCTACTGGGTGGAGATGCCAGCCAATTACGACCCGAACAAGACCTACCCAGTCATCATCGGCCTGCATTGGCGCGACGGCAGCGCCGATGATGTCCGCGGCTGGAGCGGCTTCTATGGGTTGAAGAACGAATACGGCAGCAATGCCATCTTCCTCGCGCCGCAGGGCCTGGATGCCGGCTGGGCCAACACCGGTGACCGCGACATCCGCTTTATGCGTTCGATGATCAGTCAAGTGCAGCAGGGCGCTTGCACCGATACCCAGCGCGTTTTCGCCACCGGCTTCAGCTTCGGCGGCATGATGTCCAACGCCATCGGCTGCCAGATGGGCGACGTGGTGCGGGCCATCGTCCCCATGGCGGGCTCGCTCTGGAGCGGGTGCGCGCCATCCGAACACCGCGTCGCGGCCTTGTTCATCCACGCTCAAGACGACAACACCGTCCCTTATACGGCCGGTGAGGAGGCGCGCAACACCTTCACCACACGCAATGCCTGCAGTGCCACCACGGTACCGATCGGCAGCAATGGATGCGTCGAGTACCAGGGCTGCAGCGCCGGCAAACCCGTCGTCTGGTGCGGCACCCCGACCGGGGGGCACTGGTATCCCAGTTTCTCGGCGAAGGAAACCAAGACCTTCTTTGATCGGTTCTGAGGTGCAAGCCTCGCGACGGGAAGGCATTGCTCGAACCAGGCGACCCGCACCACAGCCTCGCAGCCTGATGGAACGCGTTATGCGTGCGGAACCGTACGTCCCAACGTCACGGAGGCGCGCATGCCTGACACCCCCACGCGCTTTTCCCACTGCAAGCCACCCGACAGCGAATGGCGCAGCGACGGCCTGCGAGATTTTTTCCTCTACAAGGACCTGGGCGTCGCGGCCGCCACCGGCGGCCGCGTGCTCGCGCAGCTGGTCAAGGCCAACCATGCACCCGAACTGGGCACTGGCTGGCACCGCCATGAGGCGGACTTCCACATCGTGATCATGACCCGGGGCTGGGCCAAGTTCATGTACGGCGAGCAGGAGACGCTGGTCGCGGCAGGCGACTGCGTGCACCAGCGTCCGGGCATCGTCCACTACCTGTTCGACTACTCGCCGGACATGGAGTACCTGGAAATCGTCGGCCCCGCTGACTTCAAGACGATCGACATGCCCGCGCCTTGCGCTGCGCCCGATCCGGGCCGGTGGCAGGACGCGGCGGGTGCAGTAGCGGGCATTGGCTAGTAGCGACTCCGCCAGCACGAGGTGTCGCCGGCGCGCTGACCTGAAGCCTGGTCAAAACTCCATGTCGAGTTCCTCAATTTCTTCCGGTTCGGCCTGGGCGGCGGCGATCCACTCCTTCATCTCGGGCATCGCCATGATGGTCTTGCAATAGGCGACGCATGGCTTGGGCAGCTTGACGGCGTAGGTGATGAAGCGCGTGACGACCGGCGCGAACATCGCGTCAGCCATGGTGCGCTTGGCGCCGAACAGGTAGGGTCCGCCGTACTTCACCAGGCACTCTGTCCAGATGTCAACGATGCGGTCGATGTCGGGCTGCGCGCCGGCCCAGATCTTGTAGTCTGGATGGTGTGCCTTCAGGTTCATCGGCAGCGCCGAGCGCAGGTTGGCGAAACCGGAGTTCATCTCGCCGCAGACCGAGCGGCAGTGCGCACGCGCGACGCGATCGGCTGGTAGCAGCCCGGCCCGGGGTCGGATCTCATCGAGATAGTAGGCGATGGCCATCACGTTCCAGTTGCGCGCCCCGTCGTGCGTCAGGCACGGCACGAGGATCGACGGCGCCAGCAACAGCAGTTCCTTGCGAGCGTCGGCGTCGTCGGGCGGCACCATCACCTCGTCGAAGTCCAGTCCGGCAAAACGCGCCAGCAGCCAGCCGCGCAGCGACCACGACGAATAGTTCTTGCTTGACAACGTCAGCGTCGCCCGAACGGGCTGGCGGCGGGTCTTGTTGGCGGTGGGCATGCCGGAGAGTGTGCAAGCGCTGTGCCACCCGCATGGCCCGCAAGTTGCATTGTCCTCGCATGCTGTATCAGAGCTATCAAGCCCAGAGCGACCTGCTGTGGCCCGCCCGCACCTGGGCGCGCGCCGTAGTGCCGCTGCTTGAAGGCGGGACCTTTTTCGGCCTGGGCGGGTATCCGCCGCAGCGCCACCTGGCTGCAGCTTGCGAAGTGGCGCGGCTCGCCGAGGTGACCCACCAGCGCCCCGACTGGGCTCTGCCCAGCGTGCTGGTGCAGGGCGAGGCGGTGGCCGTGGTCGAGGAGGTGGTACGGCGCGAGCCGTTCTGCACCCTGCGCCGCTTTGCCAAGCCGGCGCTGGCGGCGGGCCAGCCCAAGGTGTTGATCGTGGCGCCGATGTCGGGCCACTTTGCGACGCTGCTGCGCGACACCGTGCGCACGATGCTGCCCGACCACGACGTGCACGTCACCGACTGGCACAACGCGCGCGATGTGCCGCTCGCGGCCGGGCCATTCGGGCTGGCCGAGTACACCGCGACGGTGATTCGCTTTCTCGAGGCGATGGGGCCGGGTTCGCATCTGATGGCAGTCTGCCAGCCGTGCGTGGCCACGCTCGCCGCCACCGCGTTGATGAGCGAAGACGGCCACCCGGCCACGCCCGCCAGCCTGACGGTGATGGCCGGGCCAATCGACTGCCGCATCGCGCCGACCACAGTCAACGAGCTGGCCACCAGCAAGCCGTTCGAGTGGTTCGAGAAGAACTTGATCAGCCGCGTGCCGCTGCGCCATAGAGGCGCGGGCCGGCGCGTCTACCCCGGCTTCGTCCAGCTGTCCGCCTTCGTGAGCATGAACCGCGAGCGCCACGCCAATGCGTTTCGCGACTACTACCGGAACCTGGTGGCGAGCGAACACGATAAGGCGCGCAGTACGCGCGCCTTCTACGAGGAATACATGGCGGTGGCCGATCTGCCGGCGGAGTTCTACCTGGAGACCGTGAAGCTGGTCTTCCAGGAGTACGCGCTGCCGCGCGGCGAGCTGGTTCTCAACGGCCGCCGCGTCGATTGTTCGGCCATCAAGCGCACCGCGCTTATCACCATCGAAGGCGAACGTGACGACATATGCGCCCCGGGCCAGACGCTGGCGGCGCAGGACCTGTGCACCAAGGTGAAGCCGTTCCTGCGCACGCACTACGTGCAACCGGGTGTGGGCCACTACGGCGTGTTCAGCGGGCGGCGCTGGCAGCGCCACATCTACCCGGTGGTGCGCAACGTGATCCAGACGTCACGCTGGAACTGAAACGGCACTACGGGCTGCTGGCCAACGGCAACCGCAAGCTCAGCCTCGCTGCGGTGCGGCAGTTGCTCGGGGTGCGCACTGACGCCACGCACGCCATCGCAGGCGACGCCGCAGCGAACGATGAGCCCGATCCAACAACACCATCTCAGATCAGCTCGGCAGTTGTCGTGCGTCGAAGTCCCATCCACGGGCTGGGCCTGTTCGCCGTTCGGGCCATCGCCGCCGGCGAGGAAATCGGCGTCTACGCCGGCCAGCGCTACGGTGCCGACGGCCAGGCGGAGTGGGATGACACCCTCACCTACCTCTTCGGCCTCTCCGACGGCACGCTGATCGACGGGCGCGAAGGCGGCAATGCAACTCGGCACATCAACCACTCGTGCGAGCCGAACTGCTCGGCCTATGAGGTGGAGGACCCGCGCGGCGTGCCCGTCATCGTGATCGAAGCCGAACGGGACATTGCAAGCGGCGAAGAGCTCTACCTCGACTACGCCTTGGACGTCGGCGAAGAGGACATCTCGAGTTATGCCTGCGCCTGCGGCACCTCGCGCTGCCGCGGCACCATGGTGGCGATGTAGGGAAGATGCCTTCGGGCAAGGATTCCTCGGCGGCACGTTCAGGAACACCATGGACCGGCGCAGGTGGCGGTTGGCTCCGAAGCCGCCCAACGCGCCGGGCGGCATCGGCGAGCAGCGACAACCTCACTCATCGCGACAGCGCCGTCGGCCAGAAGCAAACGGGCCGCGCTCACCGCGCCCTCCGGGGAGCGCTGCTTCTCATGTCATCAAGAATTCAGGATCAGATTTGCACCGCTGGTGACGTCGAAGAAGTGCACCTTGTCCATGTCGATGGAGAAGCTGCGCTCTTCGCCATCACGTGAGTCGTCATCCGCGCCAGCGCGTGCCACCGCATGGTGCGGCCCGGTACGGATGTCGAGGAGCGTGCCATGGCCCAGGTGCTGGGTCACGTCGACCGTCCAACGCGTCTCGCTGGCCGCCGGGCTGTGCTCACCGCGCGCAACGGCATGGATGTGTTCGGGCCGCACGCCCATCACGACCCGCGAGGGCGCCCGCCGGTCGAGCGCCGCGCGCGCGGGTTCGGGCACGGCCAGGCGAATCTTGCAGCCGATGTCGATCACATGGCCGTCGGCGTAGTCGAGCTCGATGAAGTTCATGGCCGGCGAGCCGATGAAGCCCGCGACGAAGCGATTCACTGGCGCGTTGTAGACGGTCAGCGGCGCGGCGGCCTGCTGGATCACGCCCTCGTTCATCACCACGACCTTGCTGCCCATGGTCATCGCCTCGGCCTGGTCGTGGGTGACGTAGATCGTCGTCGTGCGCAGTTCATGGTGCATCTTCACGAGAAAGCTGCGCGCCTCCACGCGCAGCTTGGCGTCGAGATTCGACAGCGGCTCGTCCATCAGGAAAACACCCGGCCGCCGAACCACCGCACGCGCCAATGCGACACGCTGGCGCTGTCCGCCGGACAGCGCCTTGGGTAGGCGGTCGAGGAACTTGTCGATTTGCAGCCGCTGCGCGACCTCGCCCACCTGCCGCGCGATGTCGTCCTTGGGCACCTTGCGCAGCTTCAGGCCGTAAGCGATGTTGTCGCGAACCGTCATGTGCGGGAAGAGCGCGTAGGACTGGAACACCATCGAAATGTCGCGGTCCTTCGGCGGCAGGTCGGTCACGTCGCGTCCACCGATCAGCAACTGACCGCCCGAGATCGATTCGAGCCCGGCCACCATCTGCAAGGTGGTGCTCTTTCCGCACCCGGACGGGCCGACCAGCACGGCGAACTCGCCGTCGGCAATGTCCAGGTTGAGCTTGGCAATCACCTGGTGGCCGCCAAAGCGTTTGTCCACGTTGACGAGTTCGACCGCAGCCATGAAGAAACCTTCGTTGAGTTGAATGAGCCGCGGCTCTCAGCCTTTGACGGCGCCGACAAAATTGCCGCCTGACAGCTTGCGATACATCAGCAGAAACAGGATCGCGATCGGGATCTGCGAAATCACGAGCCCGGCGGCCGGCAGGTTGAACACGGAGATGTAGCGGTCGCTGTTCAGCTTCAGCATGCCCACGGTCAGCGGAAAGTTCGCTTCGCTGTTGAGGAATACCAGCCCGAAGACGAACTCCTTCCAGATGGCGATAAAGTTGAGCGTGTAGCCCACCAGGATTCCAGGAAGCGACAGCGGCAGGATCATCTGCCAGAAGACTTGCCAGTCGCTCGCGCCTTCCAGATGCGCGGCCTTCTCGATCTCGCGCGGAATCGTCGTCATGAAGGCGCGCAGCGCGAGGACCTGCATCGGCATGCCGTAGACGCCGTGCACGATGATCAGGCCGATCCGCGTGTCGAGCAGGTGCATCGCGCGCAAGGTGTCGTACAGCGGAATCAGCACCGTCTGCTGCGGCAGCATCAGTCCGGTCAGCAGCACGCCGAAGATGAGCTTCTTGCCCGGTACCGGGAAGCGGGCCAACGCGAACGCCGGCACCAGCCCCAGGAGCACCGCGAGGGCGGAGCCCAGACTCGCATAGACCAGGCTGTTCCACAGCAAGTGGTCGAAGCCGAGGCCGGACCAGACGTCCACATAGGGCTTGAAGGTCGGCGAGGTGGGCAGCGAGAACGGGCCGGCAAGGAAGTCCGCGTTCGACTTGATCGACGTCATCACCATCAGCAGGATCGGTCCGAGCCACACCACTGCGATCAGCAGCGCGAACACCGTTCCCGATATCTTGGGCAACAAGTGCCAAATGCGGACTGACCGGCTTGCCGGCCGGCGCATCGACAGCTCAGTCATCGAAAGCTCCCTTGAGCACCTTGCCCAACACGAGCGCGGCAAGCGCCAGCGATATCGCGAGGATCGCCACGCTGAGCGCGGCGCCATAGCCGAAGCGCGAATTCCAGAAGCTTTCGATGTAGACCACGTAGCCGAGCACGTTGGTCTTTCCAAAGGGCGCGCCCTTGGTCATCGTCGCCACCAGATCGAAGGCGCGCATCGACTCGAACAAGGTCAGCATCACGACCACCGCCGTCACCGGCCGCAGCTGCGGCAGCGCCACACTGCGCATGAGCGAAAAATGCCCGGCGCCTTCGATGCGCGCAGCGTCGAAGGTCTCCTTCGGAACGTCGCCGAGGCCGGCGAAGTAGTAGATCATCGGGATGCCGGTGAACGCCCAGCCCGAAACCACCGCCAGCGTGTAGAGGGCCACCTTGTAGTCGCCGAACCATTCGCGAACCAGAAAGCCCAGACCCACGCCACGCAGGATCGTGTCGAAAGCGCCGAAGAGCGGATTCAGGATCAGCAGGAACATCAATCCCACGGCGACCAGCGACATCGTGATCGGGAAGAACACCACCGTGCGCAGCACTGTTGCAGCATGGACGAGCCGCGAGCGCAAGGCATAGGCGATCAGGAATCCCAGGCTCACTGGGAAGATCAGCATCACGACGAGCCACTTGAAGTTGTTCGCAAGCGCCGTGTAGAAGTAGTCGTCGCCGATCAGGTAGGCGTAGTTGGCCAGTCCGACGAAGGTCTTCTGCGGTGCCATGCCGTTCCACTCGTGCAAGCTCAGCCAGACCGTGTAGAGGATCGGGTAGCCGATGAAGGCAGCGAACAGCAGAAGCGGCATGCCGATACCGAAGATCGCAACGAAGGTGTGCTGGCGCGCGAAGGCGAGCATCGCGCGATGAGGGGGTCCGTCTGATTCGAATTGATAGTGCGCCATCCGTGGTTCCGCCGAACACGTCAATGCGGGCCGCCCGATGCGGGGCACGATGCAATCGCGCCCCGCCTCATGGGCGGCAAGTCAGACCTTGCCGCGCACGCGCACGGCCGCCTGCTCGGTCAACTGCATGGCTTGCTGCGGCGACATCGCGCCCGCCAGCACGCCCTGCAAGCCATCGAGGAACTTGTCCGAGATCGCCGGCGACACCGCATGGTCGACGTGCATGAACGTGAACGATCCCGCTTCGGCCATGGCCTTGCCCAGGCGTGCCTCCATCGGCGTCAGGCGCGACATGTCGGCGGTGACGTTCGACGAAAATGGCTTGTCGAGCTCGAGCTTCTTGGTCATCGCTTCCTTCGAGACCATCCAGTTCAGGAACTCCGCAGCGGCATCCGGGTTCTTGCTCTTCGAGTGGATCATGATGGTGTCTTCGGCAAAGACCGACATGGTCGGCTTCTTGCCGCTGATCGGCGGCAGCGCGAACCAGTCCATCGGCACCACGCAGCATTGCGCTTTCTCGCCCCGGAAGCGTCCGAGGTTGAACGAGCCCTGGTACCAGTGCAGCACCTTGCCCTGGCTCCACGGGACCATCGCCGGCCCGACGTCGATCGAGTTGAACGAAGACTCGAACAGGCCGTCCTTGGCGAGCTTCTCCATGATCGCGGTCGCGTCGACGAGGCGCGCGTCGGTCCACGGGATCTTGTTGCCGATCACGGCATCGTAGGTCTCGAGCCCATGCTTGTTGACGAGGATGGCCGACCACATGAACTGCGACGGCCACTTCTTCTGGTTGGCAAGCATGAAGCCCGCCATGCCGGCGCTCTTCGCCTTCTGTGCATTCGCGAGCAGTTCATCCCAGGTCTTGGGCACCGCGAGGCCCAGCTTCTGGTAGATGTCGGGCCGGTACCAGACCACCGATGCGCACATCTCGGTCGGCACGAAGTGCTTGTGTCCGTTGATGTTCGCGAGCTGCACGCCGGCGGGCACCAAGGTCTTGTCCCAACCATACTTGGCGTAGTAGGGATCGAGATTGGCTGAGAAACCGTTGGCGACGAGTTCAGCGCCGCGGCCGCCTTCCCAGGAGTAGTACAGGTCCGGCGGGTTGCTCGAGCTCAGCTCGATGGTGAGCTTGGTCTTGTAGGTCTCGCCGTCGACGCTGGCGCCGGTGACATGGATGCGAGCGCCATTCTTCTTGTTCCACTCGTCGATCAGCCAGTTGGCGTAGATCTCCGACGAAGGCCAGGGCGCGCGATAGAAGTAACGCAGTTCGATCGGCGCCGCGAGGGCGTTGCCGATGACGCCGAATGCCCCCGCGGCGACGGAGCCCAGCGCGGCGGATTGCTTGACGAACCGACGGCGGGAGGCGTCGTGGTGGTGCGGATCGTGATCGTTCATGGAGTCTCCTTGGCGTGGTCGCGGACGGGCGGAAGAGGACGGGCGTCCCAGTTGAATGTGTGTTGTGTGGCGGGGTCGTGCCGTTCCGACGGGGGGGCGGCTCTTTGGTGGTGACCACTCGCGGCAGCGCATCCGGTTGGCGGGGGCCGTACTTCGTGGCTTCGGATCGGGCGCTTGTCTCCTGCTTGGCAACTGCCTCGAACGATTATGGGTTGAACGCAAGCGCTTGCGCAAGCGCTTGCTATTTCGGGTTTTCCCATCCTTCGCGTGCATTGCATTGCCGCCGGAAGCGGCGTGCGGAACTCTCGCGCCGGGCGCGCGGCTGGAGGCCGCGGGCATGCAAGCACGTGTGCGATAGGATTCGGCGGAGATCGCCCAGTGCGCGACGAAGGAGCGGCTTCGACTGCGCGTTGGGCGCCGATAGATCCTCATCGATGGGCGCGCTGGCTGGCGTGGAGAAATCAATGGTCACCATGGAATCCGTCGCGGCGGCCGCTGGCGTATCGACGTCGACTGTTTCCCATGTCATCAACGGCACGCGCAAGGTACACCCCGACACGCAGAAGGCGGTCCTGGACGCGATCGAGAGGGTCGGGTACTCGCCGAATCACCTTGCGCGAGCCTTGGCCGGAGCGCCGACGAGAACTGTCGGCTTGGCAATCTCGGCGCTGTCAAACCACTACTTCGGCGAACTGGTCCACGCGATCGAAGCAGAGTGCGCGAAGTGCGGCTTGATGATGTTGCTTGCTGACACGCATGAAGACCCCGAGTACGAAGTCAAGGTGGTGCAGGCGCTGCACGAGCGGCGCGTCGACGGAATCCTGATTGCGCCTGCGGCCAGCTCCGAGCAGCGCGCTCTCGGATATTTGCGCGAAAGAAACGTGCCCACCGTGCTGGTCGACCGATTCGTCGGGACATCCTTCGACCAGATCGGCGTGGAAAGTCGAGATGCCGCGAAAGCCTTGGTCTCGCACCTCATCGCGTTGGGGCACCGGCGCATCGCGTTCGTGTCCGGGACTGAGGGCTTGTCGACGACGACCGAGCGCCTCGAAGGTTATCAACTGGCCCTGCAAGCGGCAGGCATCAAATTCAATCCGGCCTGGGTCAGGAGCGGAGAGTCCAAGATCGAACCTGCGTTCGAGGCGGTGCGTCTTCTTCTCTCTCAGGAAAGGCGCCCGTCGGCCATCATGACGAGCAACAACCTGATGACAATCGGGGCCATGCGCGCCTTGCGCGCCGCCGGGCTGAGCGTTCCACTTGACGTGTCATTGGTCGGCTTCGACGACTTCGACTGGGCCGACGTCTTTGCCCCCCGATTGACCGTCATCGCGCAACCCGTCGAAGAACTCGGCACCAAGGCGGTTCGTCTCCTTGCGAGACGCATTGCCAATCCGGGCGCCCGTCGGCAGACGATTCGACTCGCCCCTGCGCTGCGTCTTCGCGATTCCGCGGTTGCCGTGCGCCCGCGCGCCCGCTGATCACGGCACCGCCGCGACACAGCCTTCGTACCGCCTTGCACCACCTTCTTGTGCTGACCGTGGGACAGGCCCGCGAACGACCGCCGCAGCCGCCCCCGCATTGCAATGCGTCCCGCAACCGGTGCGGGTGAATCCGCGGTCAGCGCACGCTGGCTTCAGAAGGCATTCGAGGTCATCGATGCAAGTACATCCCTGGGCCTCGAACAGAAGGCCGGCCTCGAGTTCGCGTACGTGGACGCGCTGGCCAGTCTCTTTGGGCGCGAGAAGAAGAGTCACCTGAGCAACCTTGAAAAGTACGTTGAAAGGCAACCGGACTTCTACGTCCAAGCCCTGGCCTGGGCGTACAGGCGCAAGGATGGCAAGGAAGATCCGCCTGAGTTCAAGGCCCCGCCGGAACGGAAGACAGCGGTTGCTGAACGTGCTTACAAGATGCTTGAAGGGTTGTCGCGTCTGCCTGGCTACGGCGAGGGGGCAGAGTTGCGCCATGAACTGATTCTGGACTGGGTGCAGAAGGTTCGCGCTCTTGCGGCCGAGATCGACCGCCTCGATGTTGCGGACATCTGCATCGGCAAGCTGCTCTCCAGGGCTCCGGAGGGTGCCGATGGAGTGTGGCCTTGCGAGCCTGTGCGACAAGTAATGGAAGACATTCAGTCGAGAAAGATGCTCATGGCGCTTCCATCGGCCGGTTTAACTCGCGCGGGGTGGTCACGCGCGCGCGCGGTGGCGGCCAGGAATGGGATCTGGCCTCTCACTATCGCCAGGCTGCAGAGGCCTTGGAGTTCTCGCACCCATTCGTGGCGACCGCGCTCCTTGGGGACCTGGCGCAGCAGTACGAGCGAATGGCCAAGCACGAGGACACGGGCGAACGCGTAATGGAGAGACTCCAGTAAGGCTTGCGCGAGGGGCCAAGAATCCGACGTGGTCAGCTTGCGAGGCAGATCGCCGGACTGCGGACGCTCGTGGCGGACGGCTCATGGCCGAGGGACTAAACCGCTCTCGCGGTACCCGCTCCGGCTCGGTCGTGCAGGCTCGTTGGGCTGCTGGTTCTGCGATGTTGACGAGCGAGGCAATCCGCCTCGTTCATCAACGGAGCTGCAACCATGAACACGACCGCTCACACGTGCTCGCCGCTGCGTCAACGCATGATCGAAGACATGCGCATGCGCAAGCTGGTGCCCCGGACCCAGGAAGGCTACATCCGCGCCGTTCGCAAGTTGACCGTCTTCCTCAAGCGCTCGCCCGACACGGCCATCGGCGACATCCGATGTCCTGAACTCGTCCCCCGAATGCCGCCCCTGACAGGGCGCGTCCCGAAAGCCGCCGTGGTCGATGGCCGGAATTGGCTGGCTCCCGGAGGCCGCGAGCGGCTGCAGAGCCGAGGCGCGAGCTTGAACCTCGCTTTGGCTCGACCCGGCCATCTCCCGATCTTCAATGTCTGCGGTCTAAGCGCAGGGGAGGACTGAAACCTGCCGTCGCACTCAGTATGTACGCGACGGCCCCTTATCGAGCCCTTCGCGTTGGCAGACATGACTTCGCGGCCGAACATCGGGTGCGTGTCCACCACATGAGACTCCGGACATGGATCCGACACGCAACACAGGCACGCTCAGACCGCGGGAGATCAGCCCTCACCCGCATGCGCGGACCCCCATAACGCCGAAATGAGATGTGTGCGGCCTCGCACGGCGCGGGCGTTCGAAGCAACGGTGCCGCTGTCGCCGCGGCGCGCCATATCCGGCGACAAGAGCAGTTCAGCCTTCGCGATTCCCCGCTCACTGATCGCCTGGCGGCTGAGCTGGGCAAGGGGACTTCATGGCGGGCGATTCTCGATATCGACGATCATCGAATCGCCTTGAGCATCCAGTGTTCGAGGTCATCCAATGACGTATCGATGCTCCTCGTCGACAGCATCGCGCTTGACCAGCCTGACATCGAACAGGTGCGTGGGAGGTGGCGGACCGCGCTGGAAGAGTTGCGGGCGACCCTCCAGGAAAGGCTAGATCCCTCCGCCCCTCCTGTCCGTCTGGACATGATTTTCACGGGCTCCGACGCGCAGAAGCCGCGCGAGGGATGCTGCATCTTTGCGCTGTCGGCCGTGAAGAAGATGGCATCCGATCCGGCGATCGAGGTGCTGCATCGCTCCACGCTGCAAGACCTGGCAAACGGGACCTTATGGCCCACTATTGCTCGCGTGTCTGCGGAAATCTTGCTGCCGCCTTCGTTTTTCAAGCACGCAACGTCGCGGAGCGTGCTCGCGCGCTACATGGAGGCTCGCCGCGAGTCTGTTTGGAAGCAGCGGTCGTTCGCGACGCGACCCAGCCTGAGCCTCGTCGCCGAAAAGCTGCCCTTCGCCGGCACGCCGAGGCAAGACCTTCGACCGCGTCGGGAAGGACGGCTTGTGGCCGAGTCGGTGAGTTCGCTGGCGCAGACACCTGACATTCGAGTGGCCTACGACCCGCACAAGTCGGTCGTCCCTCCCAGACCAGTCACGCGCGTGGCCGGCGCCTGCAAGCGCGCCAGTGCTCCACTCACGCCCTGCCGCGCACCATGTCGAGCAGGCGGCCCACGATGCGCTCGCCATCGGCTCGCAGCCCGTTGTGCGCGTACTCGTTGGTGATCCAGGCACGCAGCCCGCGCACGCGTTGCGCGGTGTCCTCGGCAAATGACCGATCCACGTACACGTCGTCGACGTACACGGTCGCGGCCACCGGCACCTCGTTGCGCGCGAGCCGGTCGGCGTCGTACAGGCGTGGCCAGGGGTGCTGAGCCAGCAGCTGCGCCACCTCGCGGTGCGCGCGCAACCCCGCGTAGTCGTCCCACATCCAGGGAAAGACGTGCTCTGCGCCAAGCAGCTCGCCGGTGACCACATCTTCGGGGGCCAGGCGGTGCGCCGACCAGCGCGTCGCGCCGCCGTCGGCATACGAGGACTCATGAAGCGTCGCGTAGATCGGGTTGCGCTCCCAGCCCGACGCCTCCTGCGCGTCCCAGAGGAACGCCGCCGAACCGAAGGGCAGCTCAAGCAGGTGATGCAGCCGTTCGAACCCGGCGCTGTCGCCCAGCCACATCCCGATCTGGCGGAACCGGCGAGCCGTGAGCCTGTCACCATTTGGCAAGCGAACGTCCTCGTCGTCGAGCCGGCGCAGGATGCTGCGCAGACGATCGAGGTCACCGGGGTATCGCGCGTGGTAGTGGCGGTTGGCTTCGCGCACGCGCGCCCAGGTGGCCGCGTAGACCTCGTCGACCGGTCGGTTGGTCACCGGCGCCAGGCCGCCGGTGATCAGCACTTCCCGCAGGCCCTCGGGGGCCAGCGACAAGTAGGTGAGGGAGGTGAAGCCGCCGAAGCTTTGGCCGAGCAGGCTCCAGCGCGCGATGCCCATGTCGGCCCGAATCAGTTCGAGGTCGCGCACGATCGAGTCCGCGCGAAAGTGGGTGAGGTACTCGGCCTGCTCTGCAGGCGTTGCACCGGGAAGGACGGACCCAACCGGCGAGGAGCGCCCGGTGCCTCGCTGGTCAAGCAGCAGCACGCGAAAGTCGGCCAACGCCCGCGCCAGCCAGCCGGAGGGTGGGCTCGTGGGGCGCGTGGCCTCGAAGCCCGGGCCACCCTGCAAGAAGACCAGGTACGGGCGGTCGAGGCCGTCGGGCGCTGCCACCTCGCGGGTGAACACGCTGATCATGCCGCGCTGCGGATCGCCATGAACCAACGGAACGCTGTGCTCGCGCTCGGTCAACACGGCGCCGGGAATGAAGTAGGTTGTGCTCATGTCGACAACGATACCTCGGGTGACGGCGGTCAGCGGCAACGCACCGGCATGCTCAATATCCGGCGTGCCGAAACGGGAGCGCAACGTGCGCCGCCATTGCCTGCATCGTCGCCATCAGCTGCCTGCCGTTGGCCTGCGCGTAGTCTTGTGCTTGTTGTTCATGACCACCTGCAGCCGCAATCCGGGTCGGTCGATGCGTGCGATCTGATAGATCTCTTTCCATCCGTGAAAAGATGCTCGAATCGGAGAGATGCGAGTGAGCACCATCCTAGGGTGAACCCCGAGAATGGCGGACTGCGGCGCATCGCCGCTTCGAGGGGGGCATATGAAATCATCATCATCATCAACATCGCATCCGCGCCAACAGGCAACACCGTGTATGCAAAAGGGCGCTTCGGTGGCGTGCCTTCCTGGGGTCAGCCCGACCGTATTTGCGGCATGAACCAGGTGCGCCCGGACTGACCTCTCGCCACATCACTGGCTGACGTCCGCGCGGACGCGCGGCGCCTCGACGGCGCCTCCTCCTCCATTGTTCCTCCATTCGTGAATCGTGCGGTTCATGCGTCCGCATGGGCGCTCGCTTGAGCCAAGAAAAACAAATGTTGATCTCCGTTCCTTATTCCAGGGTTCCCCGATTTCGCCCGGCCGCTGTGCCGCTTGCCGCCTGCGCATGGATGCTGGCCGCCGCCGCGCACGCGCAGTCGACGTCGCCACAGGTATCCGACGAGGGACTGCGGCGCCAGGAGGAACGCACCCGTGAGCAGCAGCGCAACCTGCAGCCGCATGCCGACGTGCTGCGCCCCGCGCCAGCCGCGGTGCCCGCGGGCAGCCTTCCGCACGAATCTCCCTGCTTCGTCATCAACGACATTTCGCTTGCGGGGCCCGAGTCGCTGCGTCTGAGATGGCTTCTTGCCAGCACCCAGCCGTTTCTCGGCCAATGTGTCGGCGTGAAAGGGCTGCGACGAATCGCCGACGTGCTGGATGCGACGCTCATCGAGCAGGGCTTCGTGACCAGCCGGGTAAGCCTGGGCCAGCAGAACCTGAGCGGCGGCCGCCTCATGTTCCAGCTCGACGCCGGGCGCGTCGCCGAGGTGCGCATGGTCGAGGCTGGTTCGGCGCCGAAGCGCATCGACGATCGCTGGGGCACCTGGGTCAATGCCTTTCCGACCTCGGCGGGCCGCTTGCTCGACACGCGCGACATCGAGCAAGGCGTGGAGCAGATGAAGCGGCTGCCCTCGCAGAACGTCACCACCACGCTCGAGCCCGGCCCCATGCCGAACACGAGCATCGTGACGATCGAGCGCCAGACGGCTGGATTCAAGGACCGCATCCGAGGCGGCGTGACGCTGGACAACTCCGGCAGCGCCACTCTCGGGCGGACCCAGTTGTCGGCCAGCGTCGCGCTCGACAACGTGCTTGGCGTGAACGACATCGCCAGCCTCAGCATCAACAGCAATGCCGAGCATCCGCAGGCCGAGCATCGCAGCCAGAGCGCCGCGTTCAACTACAGCGTGCCCCTGGGTTACAGCAGCTTCAGCGCGAGCACGAGCCACAGCCGCTTCGCGCAGGTCGTGCAGCTCACCACGACGCGCACGCTGTCCAGCGGCAGCTCCGACTCGGCCGGCCTGAGGTGGGATCACATCGCCTGGCGCACCGCCTCGGCCAAGACGGGCGTGTACGCCGACCTGTCCACCCGCAAGGCACGCAGCTTCATCGACGACGTGGAGTTGCTGGTGCAGCGCCGCCGCACCACCTTCATTGAAACGGGCGCGAGCTTCCGGCAAATCTACGCGGACGGCTCGAACCTGGATGTGAGCGTGGGGTACCGGCGTGGCATGCCGTGGCTGGACGCGCAGGACGACTTTCCGGTCGAGGCGGGCGGCATCACCTTGCGCCCGCACATCTGGACGCTGAACGCGAGCCTGAACGTTCCGTTCAAGTCGCCGGCCTTGGGGGCCATGGACGAGCGCATGTGGCAGTTCAACACCAGCGTCCATGCCCAATCCACCTCCGACCGCAGCTTGTCCATCGACCAGATGGCCATCGGCAACCGCGGCACGGTGCGCGGCTTCGATGGCGACGTGGTGCTGATCGCGGAGAGCGGCTACACGGTGCGCAATGAACTGAGCACGGCCATCCAGTGGGCGGGTGCGGACGCCTCGGTCTATGCGGGCGTGGATTTCGGGCGCGTGTGGGGGCCGAGCGACGTGAATCTGGTCGGCCGCTTCCTCGCGGGGGCGGCGGTGGGCATGCGCGGCAAGTGGCGGCGCACTCAGTTCGACCTGGCGCTGGCCGGGCCGCTGCACAAGCCCGAAGGATTCAGGACCGCCGAGCTCAACCCGTACGCCTCGGTGACCGTCGCTTTCTGAACCAAGAGAACACCAAACACAACACCACAGGGACCAAGACATGAACCGCCAGCTTTACCGCGTCGTCTTCAATCGTTCACGCGGCCAGCTCATGGCCGTGCAGGAAACCGCCAGCAGCGTCGGCGGCGGGGCATCGGGTGCACGTGATGGCGCAGGCAGGCCGGCGGGCGCGGGCGAGGCTGCCGGTGGCGGCAACGGCGGGGCGATGCGATTCGGCGTGCTGGCGTGGCACCTGGTGTGCGCCTTCGGTCTGGCGGTAATCCAGCCGCTTGCCTGGTCGCAAGCCCAACCCAAGCTGTCGGCGGTGGCGAGTTCCACGGCCCCCTCGGGCCAGCGGCCGATCATGGATGCGGCGGGCAACGGCGTGCCCATCGTGCACATCGCGCCGCCGAGCGCGGCTGGGGTGAGCCGCAACCAGTACCAGCAGTTCAACGTCGATGCGAACGGGCTCATCCTCAACAACAGCCCGGGCAACGTGCAGACGCAGCTGGGCGGATGGATCGGCGGCAACCCGCAGCTGGGCTATGTGCCCGCGCGCCTCATCGTCAACGAGGTGGTGGGCAGCGGCAACAGCGTGCTGCGCGGCACGATCGAAGTGGCGGGCCGGCGCGCCGACGTCGTCATCGCCAACCCCAACGGTTTGCTGTGCGACGGCTGCAACTTCCTCAATGCCGGGCGGGCCACGCTCAGCACGGGCGCCCCGCAATACGACGCACAGGGCGGGTTGACGGGCTTCGACGTGCGCCGCGGCCAGCTGACTGTCGGAGCCGGCGGCTTGAATGCCAGCAACCTCGAGCAGCTCGACCTGATTGCCCGCGGCCTCGTGCTCGAAGGCGAGGTGTGGGCGAAGAACCTGCAAGTGCTGGCGGGTTCCAACCAGGTGCTCTATGCGACGCTGCAGGTGACGCCGCAAGACGGTACGGGCAGTGCACCGACCTTCGCGGTGGACATCAAGGACCTGGGCGGCATGTACGCCAAGCAGATCTACCTCGTGGCCACCGAGCGCGGGCTGGGCGTGAACAGCACCGGCCGCATCGCGGCCTTGCAGGGCAACCTGCAGCTGTCCGCCAACGGCGACCTGACGCTCAAGGACAGCTACGCCGCGCAAGGCATGGCGCTGGACAGCAGCGGCACCACCACGCTCACGGGGCAGACGCAGGCGTTGCTGCCTGCACAGACGCCCGATGACGGCAACCAGCCCGCGGACATCCGCATCAACGCGGCCAACGGCCTGGTGCAGCGAGGCACGATCGATGCGGCGGGGCGCGTGACGATCACCGCACTCACGCTGGACCACAGTGGCACGACGATCCAGCGCGGCGACGCGCAGGCCATGACCCTTGACATCGGTGGCGAAGCGCGCAACACCGGCACGCTGTACAGCGCGGGCGATCTTGAATTCTCCGCAGGGCAGATCACGGACACCGGTGGTCGGTTGCTGGCGCAAGGCCGCATGGGCCTGACTGCACAAGGGGTGCTGGGCATCTCGGCGACCGGCACCTCCATCGCGACTGGCGGTAGCCTGCAGATCAAGGCCCCGGCCGGCACCTTGCAGGCCTCGCAGACCTCGTTCAACGTGGGCGGCAGCCTCGTGGCCGCGGCCCAGGGCGACGTCGCCAACGTGCAGGGCCTGTGGCAAAGCGCGCAGGATGTGACGCTCAGCGCTGCGCGCATCGCCAACCTCGACAGCACGGTCCTGGCATCAGGCGCATTGGCCGTCTCGAGCGCTGGGCAGGTCGACAACACCGGCGGCAAGCTGCTGGGCGGCGAATCGGTGACGATCAACACTGGACGCTTCATCAACGACAACAGCGTGGCGAACCAGTCGCTCGTGGCCAGCGACCACGCCACCACCATCACCGCGACCCAGGGCGTGAGCAACCGGGGCGGCATCCTCTCGGCCAAGACGGTGCTGGCCGTCGATGCGCAGGGCCGCATCATGGACAACAACGGCGGCTTGCTGGTGTCGGATGCGACGCTGGACCTTCGCGCCGGGGAGGTGACCAACCGCGGCGGGCAGATCGTCTCGCGCGGGCAGAGGGATACCGCGCTGGGCATCCAGGCCGCGTCCCTCGACAACAGCGGCGGGCTGATCGATGCTGGCGCCCGGGCGCAAGTCGGTATCTCCGGCGCCGTCGACAACAGCGCCGGGCGACTGCAATCCGGCACCGCGGCGAATGCCTCGGCCGGCGCTGGAACGATGCAGGTGGATGCTGTGCGGGTCGTCAACGACGGCGGGAGCATCGTCAGCCGCGACGCGCTGGGCCTGCGAACGGGCGAGCTGGCCAACGACCGCGGCCTGGTCGCGTCCACCGCCGCCGAGGTGGCGCTGCAATCGACCGCGACGAGCAACGTCGCGGGGTTGATCAGCGCCGCCACTGATGCGGGCATCAAGACCCGGGCGTTGGACAACACCAGCGGCCAGGTCTCCGCCGGCCGCATGGTCGCCATCGACACGCAGGGCGGTGCGCTGAATAACGCGTCCGGCAGCGTGCAGGCGGGTGACAGCGCAAGCATCGCCGCCGGTGAGGTGGGCAACACCGCGGGTGCCCAGATCGTGGCGGGCCGCAGCGTGCAGGTCAGCGCGACGCGTCTGGACAATGCCGGTGGCACTGTGTCGGCGGCGATCACTGCCATCGATGTGGGTGCGGGAAGCCTCGTCAATCAGGACGGCTTCATCATCGGCAGCGACCGGCTCACGTTGCGTGCCGGCCTCACGAGCAACCGTGGCGGTGTTGTGTCGACCAACGCCGCGCTGAGCATCGACACGCAGGGCGCGGATTTCGACAACACCCGGGGCACGGTGCAGGCGGGCGGTGAACTCAGCGTCGCGGCGGCGAACGTGACCAACGTCCAAGGACGCCTGAGCAGCGCGGCGGCAACGCGCATCAGCGGCACCGGTGTGCTGGACAACACAGGTGGCGAGATCGGGGCCGCGCGCACGAGCCTGGCGGGGTCCAGCGGCGACGTGAGCATCGACACCCGCGGCCAGCGGCTCGCCAACGACGGCGGCCGGGTGGTGGCCGAAGGCAGTCTCGTGCTGAACGCCGGTGCAGCGAGCAACACCGCCGGCGGCAGCCTGGCCGGCAATGGCGACGCGTCGCTCACGGTCGATCGGCTCGACACCTCGGGCGGCACGGTGCTGGCCGGCAATGAACTGAATATTGAATCGCGCTCCGATGTGCGCAACGACGGCGGCAGCATCGCCGCCAACGGGCGCTTGGCATTGGCAGTGCAAGGCAATGCGAGCAACCGGGCCGGCACGGTGCAGGCCGGGGGCGCGCTGGCCCTGTCCGCGGCGGGTCTCGACAACACGGGCGGCCAGTTGCTCGCCGGTGCGGCGTTGAACATGTCGACCGGCACGCTGGTCAATGACCGGGGCGACATCGCGGCCCAGGCCGTGACGGCCAGCGCGGGCGCCGTGAGCAACAAGGCGGGCAGCATCGGCAGCCGCGGCCAGCTCACGCTGGACGCCGGCGCCAACGCCCTGGCGAACGAGGGCGGGCGCATCGTCGCGCAGGGCGCGCTCAAGCTCACGGCGGGCGAGCTGACCAACGGTTCGACGGGCCAGGGTTCCGCCGGGCTCATCTCGACGAACCAGGATGCCGTCGTCAAGGTGGCCGGGCTCGTCAACGGCGACGGCATGCTGCAGAGCGTGGGTTCGTTGCAATTCGATGCGCCAGGAGCTGTGAGCAACGCGGGCGGCAGCATCCTGGCGGGTGGTGATCTACGCCTGAACGCGGCGAGTGTGACGAACGCCAACGCGGCGAATGCAACAAGCTCGGCGGGGCAGGGCGTGATCGCATCGGGCGGCACGCTGGACCTCACGGCCGGCAGCGCAGTGAACAACAGCGCGCTGATCCAAGGCTCGGGCGATGTGCATGTCGCCGCGCCAACGATTTCCAACGACGGCGGACGCATCGCATCCGGCCAATCGATCACGCTCGCTGCTGGACAACTGGGCAACCGCAGCGGCGAGATCGCGGCCGATGGCGCCATCTCGGCGACGGCCGCCAGCGTCAGGAACGACCTGGGCCGCATCGCGGCGGGGGCGGCACTGACCATCCAGTCGGCAGGCGCGCTCGACAACGTTGCCGGCACGCTGGCCGGTAGCGCAGCGCTCATGCTGAATTCGGGCAGCCTGGGCAACGATGCCGGGCGTATCGTGAGCGGTGGAGCACTGACGCTCTCAAGCGGCGATGCCACGAACACGGGCGGTGGCGTCATTGCTGCGGCGACCGACGCCACGCTCGGCGTACGCAGCCTCGACACCTCCGGCGGTACGGTGCAGGCGGGGCAGGACCTGAAGCTCGACGTTCAAGCGAGCGTGACCAGCGCCGGCGGCCGCATCGTCGCGTCGCGCGACCTGGGCGTGACGGCATCCGGCTTCTCGCAATCCGCCTTGGCCGTCACCTCTGCCGGACGAGACGCCAGCATCAGCGTCGCCGGCACGCTGGCCAACCATGGCATGTCGAACATCGTCGCCGGGGGCCAACTGGTGCTTGGCGCCGCCACCATCGACAACGACGTCGGCGCCATCGGCGCGAATGGCCATCTCGACATCACCGCCTCGGGCGTCGCGAGCAACCGCGGCGGCATGGTGCAGGGGGCGGGTGCGTTGAACTTGTCCGCCACGTCGGTGGACAACGGCAGCGGGCTGATCGCCAGCGGCGATGCCTTGGCCATCCGTTCCACCAGCCTGAGCAACCGCGATGGCAGCATCAGCGCCGGCGCTGCGTTGGGCGTGGGCACGGGTAGCCTGGACAACCGCGGCGGCAGCATCACCGGCGACGGGTCGATCAACGTCGATGCGAAGAGCCTGGACAACACGCGTGGCCTCATCAATGCGGCGCTTCAGGCGAGCTTGAACGTCGACGCCAGCGGCGCCTTCATCAACGATCAGGGCCAGGTCATGGCCCAAACCCTCGCGATCAAGGCGGGGGCGGGCAGCAACCGCGCGGGGGTCATCGGCAGCCGCGGATCGCTGACGCTGGACACGCAAGGCCAGGCGCTGGACAACACCGGCGGCGCGGTGCAAGCCGTGCAGGCCGCGACGATCACGGCCGGCGCCTTGATCAACGATGCCGGAACCATCGCTGCAGGCCAGGACGCCACTGTCAAGGTGGCCAGCCTCGCGAACGGCAGCGGCACGCTGCAAGCATCGGGCGACGTCGTGCTCGAAGCAGCAGCCGCGATCGGAAATGCAGGCGGCAGCGTCCAGGCCGGGCGCGACTTGACGATCAAGGCAGGCAGCTTGTCGAACGCCAATGGTGCGAGCCAGGGCGAGGTCACGGCCGGGCGGCAACTCGACATCGACACGAGCGGTGCCGTCACCAACGGCGGGCTGATGCAATCGGTCGGCGCCACGCACGTGGCCGCGCAAACCCTCTCGAACGACGGCGGGCAATTGCTCTCGGGCGATGTCCTCACTCTGGATTCGCGAGGTGCGGCGAGCAACATCGGCGGCACCATCGCGTCGAACGGCGCATTGACCGTCAATGCCCAAGGGCTGGACAACAGCCGCGGCTCGGTGAGCTCGAACGCACACGTCGGGCTTCAGCTTGCAAGCGCTGCGCTCGGCAATGCGGGCGGCGTCGTGAGTGCGGCGCAAGGCCTGACCGTAGCCAGCGGGGCGGTGGACAACCGGGGCGGCCGCATCGTCGGCGGCTCGATCGACGCGACGACGCAGGGTGTGGTCAACGACGCGGGTGTCATCGCCGCGCAGGCGTCGGTCCGCCTGGACACGCAAGGCCAGGCCTTGAGCAATGACGCGGGACTCGTGGTCGCCGAGGGGGTGTTGACGCTGAAATCTGGAGCGGTAAGCAACCTCGCCGGCGCCTTGGCAGGCAACGGCGGCGCGGCATTGAGCGTCGATCGGCTCGACACCTCCGGCGGCGCCGTGCAGTCGGGGCAGGACTTGACGATCGAAGCGCGCAGCGACGTGGCGAGCGCAGGAGGCAGCATCGTGGCCGCGCGGGACGTGCAAATCGCGGCGGCGCGGATGACGCAGTCTGCGGCGGCGACCACGGCCGCCGGCGGCAACGCGACGCTGAGCATCGCGGGGACGCTGGCCAACAACGGCGGATCGGCCGTCACGGCGCAAGGCCGACTGGTGGCGGAGGCAACAGCCGTCGACAACGACGGCGGCAGCCTGGCGGCGAACGGCCAGCTGGATCTCACCACCGCCGATGGCGCGAGCAACCGCGGCGGCCAGATCGTCAGCGCGCTCGGATCGACGCTGACGACGGGGCCCCTGGACAACACGGCGGGCACGATCGCGAGCGGCGGCGCGCAACGCATCGACACGCAGGGCCAGGCGCTCAAGAACACCGCCGGCACAGTGCAGGCGGCGGCGGGCATGACGCTCACAACCGGCGCTTTGGGCAACCAGGGCGGGGTCGTGGCCGCGGGCGCGGCGCTGACCCTGAACGCAGCCGGCGCCATTGACAACTCGGCCGGCGGGCAGGTAGCCACTGGCGACACACTGACCGTCCATGCGGGGGGCCAATCGCTGACCAATGAGGGCGGGCGCATCGTCGCGCAGAAGCAGCTCGAGCTCACGGCGGGCGCCGTGAGCAACGCCGGCCTCATCGCCGGCAACGAGGGCGTGTCGCTGATGCTTGCAAGTTTCGCCAACGGCAACGGCACCCTTCAAGCCGGCACTGACCTGCAACTCACCGTCGCCGGCGCCGTCAGCAACACCGGCGGCATCCTCCAGGCCACGCGCGACCTGAGCTTGAACGCCGCGTCGCTGTCGAACGTGAACGGGGCGGGCGGTGCCACCCAGGGCGTCATCTCGGCGGGCCACCTGCTGGCGGTCAGCACGAGCGCCTCCGTGCGCAACAGCGCACTCGTGCAAGGCGCCGGCGACACGAGCGTCACCGCGCAGACCATCACCAATGACGGCGGGCAGCTCCTGTCCGGCGGAGCCCTGACGCTCAGCGCGGGCGGCGCGGCCAGCAACGTCGGTGGCACCCTGGGCGCGAACGGCCCACTCGATTTGGCATCGCAGGGCCTGGACAACACCCGTGGCCAAGTGAACGCCAACGCGGCCGTCAAGCTCCAGCTCGCGGGCGCTGCACTCACCAATGACCACGGCAGCATCGAGTCGATCACGGCCCTGACCCTGGACAGCGGCTCGGTCGACAACCGCAGCGGCAAGATCGTCGGCGATACCGTCAGCGCCACCACGCTCGATGTCGCCAACGAAGCCGGCGTCATCGGCGCGCAAGCCAAGCTCACACTGAACACCCAGGGCCGGACCTTGGGCAACGCAGGTGGGGCCGTGTTCGCAGGCGGCGCACTCGACCTCGCGAGCGGCAAGCTCGACAACACCCAGGGCGGCGTCGTGGCCGCCAACGGCAACGCGAGCCTCACTACCGGCGTGCTCGACAACACCGCAGGCAGCATCAGTGGTGCCACCCTCGGCATCAACGCGAGCGGGGTATTGACCAACGCCGGTGGGCGCATCACATCGTCGGGCGCCACCAGCCTGAACGCCGCGGGCGTGGCTTCGAACGAGCTGGGGCGCATCACCGCCGGCACCACGCTGGTGGTGGATGCCGGCACGGGGAGCTTGAACAACGCGGGCGGCACCTTGGCCGCCAACGGCGCGGTCGGCGTCAAGAGCGGGGCGCTGGACAACAGCGCAGGCGTGATCGCCTCAGTGGGAAGCACACTGGCGATCGACACGCAAGGCCAAGCGCTCGGCAACGACGCCGGCCGCGTGCAGGCCGCGGGCAACCTCATGCTGCGCGCAGGCGACACCAGCAACCGTGGCGGCCTGGTCAGCGGCAAGAACGTCGATCTCGCGGCCGGCACGCTCGACAACAGCCTGGCCGGCGCGATCGTCGCCGAAGCGTCGCTGACGGCCAGCACGCACGCCGTGAAAAACGACACCGGCCTCATCCAGGCCGGCGGCGACCTGACGCTGGACACCAACGGCCAGGCGCTTGTCAACACCAACAGCGGCAGCACAGGTGGATTGATCAGCGGCGGTGCCATCGAGATCAAGGCCGGCAGCGTGGACAACCGCGCGGGGGCCATCGCCAGCACGGGCAGCCAGACCCTGGCCGTCACCGGCGACCTCGACAACAGGTCGGGCGGCCAGATCGCGTCGCGCGCCTCCGTGAATGTGACCGCGGCCCGCGTGCTCAACAGCGGCGGGCAGATCAGCGCCGGGCTGGACCTGAACGTCACGGCCAACACGCTGGACAACGCCAGCGGCCTGCTCGAAGCGGGCCGCGATGCGACCGTTCGTGCGAGCAGCTTCGCCAACGCCGGTGGACGGGTCGTGGGCGACCGATCGGTGACCGTGTCCACCGACAGCAGCAGCTTCGGCGGCAGCGTCACGAGCGTGGGCGACGTGGCGCTGAACATCTCGGGCGACTACACCAACACCGGCACCTTGTCGGCACAGAACAGCCTGACGCTGAACGCGGCCAACATCGGCAACAGCGGCGTGCTCAGTGCAGGCAGCGCGCTGGCCGCCACGGCCACGGGCAACATCACCAACAGCGGCGAGATCAGCGCGACCACCACGCAACTTGCCGCGGGCGGCACGATCAGCAACAGCGGGCTGATCGACGGCGGGGACACCCGCATCGACGCGGGCACGTTGAACAACACCGGGCGCATCTACGGCGATCGCATCGGCGTGAAAGCGAGCGCGGCATCGAACAGCGGCTCGGGCGTCATCGCGGCACGAGAAAGCCTGGACATCGGCGTGACCACGCTGGCGAACACCGCTGGCGGGCTGATCTACAGCCTCGGGGGCATCGCGATCGGAGGCAGCCTGGCGGCGGACGGCTCGGCGCTGGGCAGCGCGAGCAGCGTGCTCAACGCGTCGAGCACGATCGAATCTCGCGGCGGCCTCTCCATCGCGTCGGCCAGCATCCTGAACCGCAACGATGGGTTGGTCACCGCGACCATCTCGGGCGCACCCACACGCGAACAGCTCGTGCAGCCCAGGGGCTCGACCACCAAGTACCCGATCAGCCTGTGCAGCGGCATCGGCGGCGGGCAGGACGACAACAGCTGCATCGTTCACCCGGACGTATACGGCCTGCGCAGCACGGTGACGCCCGTGTACACGGTGACACCGGGGCTGTGCAACGTCGACAGCGGCTGCGCCCCCGACACCACGCAGATCAACTACAGCTACGACTCGCCCATGTTCGCGCGCTTCGGCGTGACGCCGGTAGGCCGTGCACAACCGGCCGAGCCGGGTGGCGGCGGGGCCTGCACGACAGTCGAGAGCAACGTCGAGTCGGGTACCAGCACCTCCACGCCGGTCAATTCACCGGCGTGCAATGCGTGGCGCACCGACATGGAAACGTGGACGGCGCAGTACCGGGCGAGCCTGGACCAGCTGTCGGCGAAGATCGATGCCTACAACGCGGAAGTGAACGAAGACAACCGGCGGGAGCACTTCGAGGACTACACGCTGTACGACGTCACGACGACGACGAGCCAGACGAACGTGGTGAGCACCGCGCCAGGCAAGATCCTGTCGGGCGGCGACATGGTGCTGCAAGGGGCGGTGACGAACCGCGACAGCACGATCGTGGCCGGCGGCAGCCTGACGGTGGTGGGCCCGGACATCCACAACGAAGCGACGCAAGGCACGAAGACCACCAGCTTCAGCGGGACGACGCAGTTCTCACACGTGGAGTCGTGCGGCTTCCTCGGCGGTGACCACTGCCGTGACACCGATGGGGCCGTGGCCTACAACCCGCCATCGGTCGTGGGCAGCTTCGATCTGTCGACCGTGACCGTGCTGGCGAACGCCAGCGACCCCAGCAGCGTGCACGGCACCAGCGGCGCGACAACGCCCACCGATGCGACGAGGGCCGGAGCGGTGCCAGCCCCCGGCGGCAGCACACGCGGCGCGGGCGGCTCGGCGAGCATCGATGCCGCGGGCCATTCCGGTACGCCCGGCGCTTCGGGCGTGGGCACGGTCGCTGCAGGCGCGGCGCCCACGCAGGCGGGCCCGAGCATCACGGCGGACGATACGCCGGCGGGCAACACCGCCCTGACCCCGCAGCATGCGGGTGCGAGCCGGGACGTGAGGCTCACGGACCCGGCCGCATCGCATGCGGTGAGCGTGGGCGGGGCGGCGCAGGCGCACGACATCAGCGTGAACGCACAGGGCGCTGACGGCGCGGCGACGGGCGTGCAGGCGGTGAGCCTGGCCGATGGCCGGGTGGCGGGCACCGACGCACCGGCTGCCTCTGCGATCGACGCGCTCAAGCAAGGCACGCCCAAGGCGACGACGGGCACGACCGTTGGTGTCGCGCCGCCGACAGTGCAGCGCGTGGCCGCGGTGGGAAGCGGCGAGCGCGCGCGCGACGTGGTGCTGACGGTGGTGCCGCGCCTGCAGCCGCCCACGAGCAGCCTGTTCACGCTGCACCCCGAACCCGGTTCGCGGATGCTGGTGGAGACCGACCCGCGGTTCACGCAGTACCGCAGCTTCCTGGGCAGCGACTACGTGATGCAGCAGTTGGCGCTCGACCCCGAGCGGCAGTTGAAGCGCTATGGAGATGGCTTCTACGAACAAAGCCTGGTCAACGACCAGGTGCTGGCGCTGACGGGGCGGCGCTACCTGACGGGCTACAGCAGCACCGAGGACGAGTTCAAGTCCTTGATGGACGCGGGGGTGGCGTTTGCGAAGGCATACCAGCTGACGCCCGGGGTGGCGCTGACGGCCGAGCAGATGGCGCAGCTGAGCACGGACATCGTGTGGCTGACGACGCAAAGCGTGACGCTGGCCGACGGAACGACGCAGCAGGTGCTGGTGCCGCAGGTGTACATCCGCCGGGCGAGTGACGCGGACCTGAGCGTGAGCGGGGCGCTGATGGCGGGCACGGACGTGCTGATCAAGAGCAGCGCGGACCTGAGCAACAGCGGGAGCATTCTTGGCGACCGGGTGACGCTGGCGGCAGACAACGACATCGTGAACCGGGGGCACGTGCGCGGGGCGGACGTGCTGGCGAGTGCGGGGCGAGACTTGTCGAACCTGGGCGGGAGCGTGCAGGCGGACGGCCAGATCACGCTGCTGGCCGGACGTGACGTGGTGATGCAGACGACCACGCAGACGAGCACGAACAGCCAGGGCAGCAGGACAAGCATCGACCGGATCGCGATGGTGCAGGGCGGGGATGTTCGCATCGATGCTGGGCGGGACCTCGTGGCCGCGGGGGCGCTAGTCAACGCCGGCACGGATCTCATCGCCACGGCCGGCCGGGACCTTGTGGCGACAGCCGTCGAGGGCCGATACGAACTGCACGTGGCCACCGGGGGCAGTCTGCAGGGGCGCACCGGCTACATCACCGAAGGCAGCACGACGAACCAGGTGTCCAAGTTCGGCGCAGGCAGCAACGTGGCGCTGGCGGCGCTGGGCAACCTGAGCGCGAAGGGCACGGATGTCCAGGCCGGTGGGGACGTGTTCGTCAAGGGCGTGAACGTCGAGATCGCGGCGGTCAAGGACAAGAGCCTGATCGACGTTCAGACGGTGACGAAGAAGGAATACGACCGCGCGGCGAAGATCGACGAGACGCTGGCGGGCGGAACGGTGAAGGCAGGCGGCAATGTGACGGTGGTGGCCGGCGGCGACGCTTCGCTGGGCGCGAATGGGCAGCCGCTGCCGTCGACCGCATCGGTCGGGAACCTCACCCTGAGCGGCGCGCAGGTGAGCGCCGACAAGGGGCAGGTTGCACTGGTCGCCAAGAACGACCTCACCGTCCAGGCGGTGACGAGCGAGCATCGGACGATCAATGAGAGCTATGCGAGCAGCAAGAACCTGGTGAGCAAGACCACGACGGCCACGTCGCGCGACAGCCAGCTCACGCAGGTGGAAGGCAGCACGATCAGCGGCAACACGGTACTGGTGCAGGCGGGCGACAAGGCGAGCAAGAGCGGCGACATCACCATCCAGGGCAGCAACATCCGGGCCGAAGGTGCGGCGGTGCTCGATGCGGGGCGTGACCTGAACATCACCACAGCCGAGCAAAGCAGCAGCATCGGCAGCAGCCAGTGGCGTGTGAAGGAGGCGAGTGGGCTGGGCAAGGCGGTGGGCACGGCGCTGACGGTGGGTGCGGCAAGCGCGGGGCTGGTGTCGTTGGAAGGGGCGGCGCTGCTGACCAAGAAGAGCAGCACGCAACAAGACCAGCAAAACAGCACGCAGGCGATCGGCAGCAGCATCAGCGCGGGCAGCGTGAGCGCGACGGGCGGCCGGGATGTGAGCGTGCAAGGCTCGGCGATCGTGGCCGATCGCGACATCGCGATCGAGGCGGGGCGCAACCTCGGGATCACCAGCGCGCAGGACACGCAACGCAGCCAGGGCAGTGCCAGCAGCAAGACCAGCGGCTTCGTGGGCAGCCTGCTGCAGCCGGCGGTGGGCACTGTCAAGCAAAGCCAGAACAACCAGTCCCAGGACACGACGCAGGCGGGCAGCCAGGTGGCGAGCCTGAACGGCAGCGTGCAGCTCAAGGCGGGCGAGCACTACACGCAGACGGCCAGCCAGGTGCTCGCGCCGCAAGGCGACATCGACATCAGCGCGAGGCAGGTCGACATCGGGACGGCCCAGAACGACAGTGGCGCGAACCAGGCCAGCCAGTACAGCAAGACTGCGATCGGCGGCAGCGTGAGCGTGCCCTTGCTGAATGCGGTGCAAGGGGTGGCGAATGCGGTGAAGGGAGGCAAGACGACAGGAGACACGCGCATGCAGGCGCTGGCGGCGCTGGATGCGGGGTTGCAGGCGAAGGCGGCGGCCGATGCGGCACAAGCGCTGGCCGGAGGCAACCTGGGCGGAGTGAAGGTCAGCGTGAGCCTGGGGCACAGCGAGAGCCGAAGCCAGAGCGCGCAAAGCGGCAGCACGGCCGTGGGCAGCACGGTGGCCGCGGGAGGGCGAGTGGGCATCAGCGCCGAGGGCGCGGGCACGGACAGCACGCTGAACGTCAAGGGCAGCGAGATCAGCGCGGGCTGCGAGGCCAGGCTGAAGGCCGAAGGGCAGATCAGGCTGGAGGCGGCGCAAAGCACGAGCACGCTGCAAAGCACCAACAGCAGCAGCGGAGCGAGCGTGGGGATTGGGTTCGCCATCGGCGGGCAGCAGAACGGGTTCACGCTGGAGGCGTCGGCGAACAAGGCGCAGGGGCGGGCCAACGGGACGGACACGAGCGCCACGAACACGCACGTGACGGGCGACAAGGTGGTCCTCGACAGCGGCGCTGACACGACGCTCAAGGGCGCGGTGGTGCAAGGCAAGCAGGTGACGGCCAGCGTGGGCGGCAACCTGAACATCGAGAGCGTGCAGGACACGAGCAAGTACGACGCGAAGCAGCAAAGCGCGGGGGTGGGGGTGAGTGTGTGCATCCCGCCGTTCTGCTACGGCAGCAGCAGCGCGAGCGCCAGCTTCAGCCAGGCCAAGGCGGGCGGGGACTACGCGAGCGTCGTTGAGCAAAGCGGGATCAAGGCCGGGGACGGCGGCTTCCAGGTGACGGTCAAGGGGGACACGCAGCTCAAGGGCGGGGTGATCACGAGCACGCAGGCGGCCATCGATGCGGGCAAGAACAGCCTGACGACCAAGAGCATCACGGCCAGCGACATCCAGAACAAGGACGACTACAAGGCCAGCGGCATCGGTGTGAGCGTGAGCGTGAGCGGGCAGATGGGCGACCAGAGCAGCCAGGCGGCGCAGGACCGCATGAGCCCCGCCGACAAGGATGCGGCGAAGAACGCCAGGACCAGCACGGGGTTGATGCCGGGCGTCGGGCAGGCATCGGGCAGCCAGGGGAGCACGACCAGCAGCGGCATCAGCGGCGCGGCGATCATGCTGACAGGCGACGGGGCGACCGTGCCCGAGGGCCTGAAGCGTGATGTGACTACAGACAAGGCCAGCAGCGGCAGTCTGAAGAAGGCGTGGGACGGCCAGCAGTTGATGGAGGATGTGCAGGCGCAGGTGCAGATCACGCAGAGTGCGCTGCCGCGGCTGGCCAATGAGATAGGCAACTACGCAGCCACCAAGACCCGGCCGGTCGAAGAGGCACAGGCCTATGTCGACGTCAAGGCGCGAGCGGACAAGGGCGAAGCCGGCAAGACCGAGCAGGCTTGGCTGGCCCGCATGGAAAGCGATGGCTACAGCCTGGACAAGGCGCAAGCGACGTTGAGCGACCCGCAGGCGCAGCAGGACTACCAGAACTGGAAGGACGGCGGCGCGGCGCGGGTGGCCTCGCATGCGGTGCTGGGGGCGCTGGGCGGTGGCCTGCAGGGCGCGCTCGGGGCAGGTGCTTCAGCGGCGGCGACGCCTACTCTTGCCGATGCTGTGAACCAACTGGGCTTGCCCGAAGCGGTGCGCCAAGCGGTGATCACCGCCACGGGTGTGGCCGTGGGGGCGGTGGCCGGTGGCAGCGCCGGTGCGGTGACGGGCGGCAATGAGGTGGCGAACAACTACCTCAAGCACGATCAGGTGAACGCCATGATGGATCGCCTGCGCGCCGCCAAGAGCCAAGCCGAGCGTGACGCGATCTTGGCCGAGTACGACAGATTGAGCCAGCAGCAAAGCCAGTCTGTGCAGGGCTGCACGCCAGACCAATGCGCAAAGATCGCCAAGGACATCGCTGCCGGGCAGCAGGCGTTGAACGCGGTACAGGGCGAACTCAAGGACCTCTCCGGTGGGTTCTGGGCGCTCAATGGCGATCGTCTCAACATCCTGGAAATTCAGAGCAAGGACAAGGCCAAGGTCGAAACTCAACAGGAGTTCAATGCCGCTGCATTGCTGCGGGTGAATTCGCAGATCAGCAACAAGGTCAGTCCGGCCATCAAGGCCGCCATTGCCAACAGCGAACGCTGCATCGATGTGGCATGCGCTACCGATCAGTACAAGCAGTTGTCGCAACTGCTTGCCAGCGCGACCGGATCCGATGCCATTGCGCTCACCAACGAGATGGATCAACTGCGCGGCAAGGCCAGCGTAATGGGAGGGTGCATTCCGGGGACGCTGTGTGAATCGCTTGTGATGGTTGGGAACGTGGTAGCTGGCGCTGCGATGCTTGAGGCCAGCACCATGAAACCCAAGACGGGGTTATGTTCTTTCCGTGGGGATATGCAGGTCAAGACCATTTCTGGCTTCGTGGCAATTCAGAACCTGCATCCCGGAGATTGGGTATTTGCAAAGAATGAATTCACTGGTGAAGCTGACTATCGTCAAGTACTGGCCCAGTACAGCAATCCCTATTCAGAAACAGTGTATGTGAGCGTGGAAGACGAGAACGGTCGACAACAGCAGATCGTCTCTAACCGTATTCATCCATTCTTTGTCCAACTGCCCTCGGATGTCGAGACAGCACCTTCGTCCGAAGGCCACCACTATGGAGGCCGTGTTAGCCGTGGCGCCTGGGTCGATGCGGCTAACCTGAAGCCGGGGTTCAAGCTTCAAGGTGCCAACGGCCACTGGCAGCATGTGACAGGTGTACAAGTCACCCAGGAAGCATTCAAGGCTTTCAACCTTACGGTTCAAGACTTTCACACCTACTTCATCAAGGCACCTGCTGGTGAAGAAGCCGTATGGGTACATAACAACTGCTGGGACAAGTTGCCTGACGGCGCCAGCGCTACCGGAAAGACCACACCGGATGGACGGCAGCTTTACACGTTCAAAGATGCCAATGGAGATCAAGTATCGGCCTATCAAGGCACTGATGGTCGCTGGTACGACCCGAAGGTGTATTCACCCGATGCGCCGACTGCTATTGGGGCGAAGGCACAGCCGATCCCTGGCGCAGAAAAAGCCATTCCTAATGTTGATGTTTACGAATCCATCATCAATGGTCGTGGCCTGTCCCCGAGCGACAAGCTCGCTTACAAGCAGGAGACCCTGCGTAATGTCGCCGAGCAGAATGGCTGGGTTGAAGACAAGGCTTTGACAAAGGCAAATGGTCGTGTTGTTTATCGAGATCCGGAGGACTCCAGCGTGTTTTGGTCGCAAGACACGCAGCATGGACGATTCGAGAAATCGTCCAGCGATGGTTCCCATTTGGGTGAGTATAAAATTGATGGGAGTTATGTGAAGAATTCACAGGACAAAACTGGTGGTCATAACTTGAGGATTAAACTATGAGCGACTGGATGAAGTTGTCAGATTATCCGTCCGATGCAATTCGCAGAGGTTCTATTCTTCGCGTTCCATCAAGAAAGAAATTCGATGGAACTTGGTATGTTGACGACTTCATGGATTTCCTTATTTTTGATGCTCAGTCCTTTTTCTCTGATGCGGGCTATGGCCTGATGGTTCTTTCTGGTCAGAAGGCTGGTCTTGTCAACACAACATTGCCGCTCGAGTCAATGCCTGTTGACGGTATTGGACTAAGTAAAGATTGGCTTGTTGCCAATTGGACCAAGTGGGTTTATCTGGATGGTGTGGTTGCCGATGTATGGATTCGTGATCCTCAGTCGGTTACGGAAATGCCTGACGGCCGACAATACGAGCGCATTTAGCAGGCTGAAGATCGTGCCGGCTTGGCATACAAGATGGCTCGACAGGATTTTCAGAAGGCGTGGATATCCGGTGGGATCGAGATGGTGAAGAAATGAATATGCACTTTGATGTCGTGTCTTTCACGTTTAGCGATGACGTTTGCGAGAATAAAGTTTTTCTCCACGGAAAGAGGGTTTTAATTCCTCAGGTGAAGACAGATGTCCCAGGGCTATAGCTGGTACAGGCAGATGGGTTGAAAGCAGTGCTGGGAGAGCGGTGCAGGGTTTTCTATTAGATGTTTTTTGGTGTTTTACTTGAGGAGCTCAGAAAGAGAAATACAAAACCTCCAATTGTGGGGATATCCTTCGATGACCTCGATGAGGCCTACCAAGAAGGGCGGCTGAATCAGTGTGCTGAGCGGATCGCGCAAGCCTCGCAAGAAGACGGCGATGTTCTCGAATAGATCAGCGCCGAGGGCGCGGGCGCGGACAGCACGCTGAACGTCAAGGGCAGCGAGATCAGCGCGGGCGGCGAGGCCAGGCTGAAGGCCGAAGGGGCGATCAGGCTGGAGGTGCGGGTTTATCACGGCAATGGCGAGATAACATTCTTCAAAGGCGATCAAGTGAATACGACGACAGTGCCGACTAACAATCGCAGTCTCCACCATTGGGCATTGGCGATTCTGGAGAAGTTCGACTTGCCACGCTACCAAGCGGCCTACAAGCTGCCGCTAGAAGAATACCAAGCAATCGCCCGCGACCTGCCCGTCGTTCTGCAAGGCCTGCGCGACTATCTACACGACAGGCTGGCTCCGCCCATAGATGAGACGAACTGGGGCTACTCCGATCAATAACTCACTGCAATCGCCATGACGCCCTCGCCGTAGCTTTGCAGAAGACTTTCCTTTTCAAAAACCAAAACCATCAAGATGACCATGTCCATCAAAAACACATTCCGCTTTGCCCTGTCTGTCCCCCTGAGTGCCATGCTCGCCGCCTGCGGAGGAGGCGGAAATGACAGCGGAACCGGAACCAGCGGCCTCGGCGCGCAAAGCAACGTGTTCAGCCCGCTCGTGGCCACCTACGTGCTGCCCTGCAATGCCCGAACCAACGGGTCGGAACAGGGCACCTTGATCGTGTCCTCCCCGCAGAACAGCGACAAGGCCACCGCCACCATCCACTACCAGGGCTACGTAGGCAGCACGACCTGCGAGGCCGCCAAGCTCGATACCGACATCACCGTCGGGGGCCAGATTCGAGATCTGGCAAGCACGGTCAATCGCCCGCTGGGTAGCAGCACGGTGGCGGCCAAGGTGATCGAGTTCCGCTATGACTCTCTGAGCCTGTCCAAAGGCGTGCTTGGAGGCTCGCTGCCGACGTTTGGCGTAACGACCAAGGTGGCCTATGTCATGAACGGCAACAACGTGTACTTCACCAAGGGCGTGCGGCTGGCCGATGGCTTTGGCGACAGCCTGATGTCGGTCCCGGTAACGAAGCAGTGACCCAACCCTGATCGCGCCGAGGCAAATGTCCCATGAAACTGAAACCTTGGCGCATCCCGTTGGGCGACGAAAACTGGCGCCACTACGTGCATACACGGCCGATTCGTTAGCCTGACCGCAGCGGCGGCGGCAGCGTGCTGTGCAGGCTGGCCGTCGGCGGCAGCGGAATTGGGGGTTGATGGCCGGTGCACAGCTTGGTCACCAAGAGCATCACGGCCAGCGACATCCAGAACAAGGACGACTACAAGGCCAGCGGCATCGGTGTGAGCGTGAGCGGGCAGATGGGCGATCAGAGCAGCCAGGCGGCGCAGGACCGCATGACCCCCGCCGACAAGGATGCGGCGAAGAACGCCAGGACCACCACGGGGTTGATGCCGGGCATCGGTCAGGCCTCGGGTAGCCAGGGGAGCACGGCCAGCAGC